>VFQU01000136.1_pt1 | contig 92830 bp, 89 predicted proteins | sample 3512311 | NCBI WGS metagenome assembly VFQU01 (sample SAMN10412377, study PRJNA504923) | tailings metagenome | isolation source: Relicate 3 Philex TSF3 active mining site | place: Philippines: Tuba, Benguet | collected 2017-08-29
TCACCTCGTTCATCAGCTGGTACGACGACCCGACGTCGCAGCCGTGGATCGCCGCCGACGTGTTCGGCGCGGCCCCCCGCGAACTGCTGCGCTCGGTGAGCCTGCAGCAGACGCTGCAGCTCATCCGCGTCGTTGTCGAGGTGGTCGAAGACCGGGTGCGCGACCGCGACGAGAACCTCCGGCACGGCATCCTGCTGTACAGCCGCGAGATCGCGTTCGCGGCCGCCGACGTCTACGCGCGCGCCGCCGAGGCGCGCGGGCTGTGGGATGCCCGCCTCGAGGCCCTCGTCGTCGACTCGATCCTCTCGGGCGAGTACGACAACGAGCTGCCCAGCCGCATCGCCGCCCTCGGCTGGAACGGGCACGGGGAGGTCTGCGTGCTGGTCGGGACGACGCCGCGCATCGTCGACGTCGACCAGATCCGCCGCACCGCCCGGCACGTCGACGCCGACGTGCTGATCGGCGTGCAGGGCAACCGGCTCGTCGTGGTCATCGGCCGTGCCCGGCCGCGGGGCGAGGAGGAGACCACCGGGGTCGAGCCCGAGCACACCTTCCAGCAGATCGCGGAGGCGCTCGAACCGAGCTTCGGACCGGGCAATCTGGTGCTCGGCCCCGAGGTGCCCGATGTGGTCGAGGCCGGGAAGAGCGCCAAGGCGGCTCTCGCGGGGTTCGCCGTCGCCCGCTCGTGGCGCAACGCGCCCCGCCCGACGCTGGCCGACGACCTCCTGCCCGAACGGGCGCTCGCCGGTGATCCGATCGCGCGCGGCACCCTGATCGGGCGCATCTACAAGCCGCTCAAGGCGCACAACCCCGAGCTGCTGCTCACCCTCTGGGCCTACCTCGACAACGGCCGCAGTCTCGAGGCCACCGCCCGCGAGCTCTTCGTGCACCCCAACACGGTGCGCTACCGGCTCAAGCGCATCAGCGAGGTGATCGGTTGGGATGCCACCGGCGCCCGCGAGGCGGTCATCCTGCAGTGCGCCCTCATCGTCGGCTCGATCGCCGAACCGGAGACCCCCGCGCGGCGCTGACACGGTCGTCGGCTGTGGATGCTCCCCAAAGCCGTTGTATGTTTCTGCACGACTTCCGCACCACCCCGTTCCGCACCCGCTTGGAAGGATTGCTCTCATGATCGTCGTCGTGGCCCCCGGCCAAGGCTCGCAGACCCCCGGGTTCCTCGAACCCTGGATCGCCGACCCCGCGCACCGCACGCGCCTCGAGCGGTACTCGGAGGCCGCGGGCATCGACCTCGTCGCGCACGGCACCGTCTCCGACGCCGACACGATTCGCGACACCGCGATCGCCCAGCCCCTCATCGTCGCCGCGAGCCTGCTCAGCGCGCACGCCCTCCTCGACGGCCGGCGCGAGCGCGTCGGCGCCGTCGCCGGGCACTCGGTCGGGGAGTTCGCCGCCGCCGCGGTCGCCGGTGTGCTCAGCGACGTCGACGCCGTGCGGCTCGTGCGGGAGCGCGGTCTGGCCATGGCCGACGCGGCCGCCGTCGTGTCCACGGGCATGAGCGCTGTGCTGGGCGGCGATGAGGACGCCCTCGCCGCTCGACTGACCGACCTCGGGCTCACCGCCGCCAACCGCAACGGGGGCGGCCAGGTCGTCGTCGCCGGAGAGCTCCCCGCCCTCGCCGCGCTGGCGGCCGACCCCGTGCCCGGCTCGCGGGTCATCCCGCTTCAGGTGGCCGGCGCGTTCCACACCACGTACATGAGCTCGGCGGTCGACCGGCTGCGGGACGCGGTCTCGGGGGTCGCCGTGGGCGAGCCCAGCATCCCGCTGCACACGAACCGCGACGGCGGTCGCGTCGACTCGGGAACCGCCTTCGTCGACCTGCTGGTCGGGCAGGTGAGCTCCCCCGTTCGATGGGATCTCTGCATGCAGTCGTTCGCCGACCACGGTGTCACCGGCATCATCGAGCTGCTGCCCGCCGGCGCGCTCGTCGGTCTCGCCAAGCGTGCGCTCAAGGGTGTTCCGACCGTCGCCGTCAAGACCCCCGACGATCTGCCCGCCGCCATCGAGCTCCTGGAGGCCGCCGCGTGAGCGCACCGACGTTGCACCAGTCCACCGGATCGCCCTACACCCGTATCTACGCCGTCGGCGCCGCGCGGGGCGATGTGACCGTGACGAACGAGGACATCGCGGGGCCGATCGACTCCAGCGACGAGTGGATCCGGCAGCGCACCGGGGTGATCACCCGGATGCGCGCCTCCGCCGACGTGCAGGCCGTCGACCTCGCCGAGATCGCGGCGCGCGAAGCCATCGAGAAGGCCGGCATCACCGCCGACCAGCTCGGGGCCGTGATCGTCTCGACGATCAGCAACAGCGTGCAGACGCCCTCGCTCGCCGCGCTGCTGGCCGACCGCATCGGAGCGACACCTGCGGCGGCCTACGACGTGTCGGCCGCCTGCGCGGGCTACACCTACGGCATCGCGCAGGCCGACGCCTTCGTGCGCGCCGGGCTCGCGCGCTACGTGCTCGTCGTCGGCGCCGAGAAGTTGAGCGACTTCGCCAAGCCCACCGACCGCACCATCTCGTTCCTCCTGGGCGACGGTGCGGGGGCCGCCGTCGTCGGACCCGCCGACGAGCCGGGCATCGCCGCGACGGTCTGGGGCTCCGACGGCTCCAAGTGGGACGCCGTCGGCATGGACCGACCGCTCAAGGAGGCGTTCGACGACCCCTCGGGCGAGTTCCCGACCCTCCGGCAGGAGGGCCAGACGGTGTTCCGCTGGGCCGTCTGGGAGATGGCGAAAGTCGCCCAGCAGGCCCTCGACGCCGCAGGAGTGACTCCTGACCAGCTGGCCGCGTTCATCCCGCACCAGGCCAACATGCGCATCATCGACGAGTTCGCCAAGCAGCTGAAGCTGCCCGACTCGGTGATCGTCGCGCGCGATATCGCGACGACGGGCAACACGTCGGCGGCATCGATCCCGCTCGCCACGCACCGGCTCCTGCAGGAGCATCCGGAGCTCAGCGGCGGCCTCGCCCTGCAGATCGGGTTCGGGGCCGGGCTGGTGTTCGGGGCGCAGGTGGTGCGGTTGCCCTGACCCGCGGTCGGCTCATCCCCCGCCGCCCGACCGCACCGCCCTAGGATTGTGCACGGTCATACGACACCCCCAAGGAGAGAAAACATGGCACTGTCCACCGAAGAAGTTCTCGCCGGCCTCGCCGAGCTCATCAACGACGAGACGGGCATCGCCACCGACTCGGTCGCTCTCGACAAGTCGTTCACCGACGACCTCGACATCGACTCGATCTCGATGATGACCATCGTGGTGAACGCCGAGGAGAAGTTCGACGTGAAGATCCCTGACGACGAGGTCAAGAACCTCACCACCGTCGGCGACGCCGTCACCTTCATCGTCAACGCCTCGGCCTAGCCGACGCGCTCGACGCCGGAGCCCGGGGTCGGCGCACGCCGGCCCCGGCCCTCCCGGCCGGATCATCCACCCCTGCAGAGAGCTGACGTTATGACCACCATCGTCGTCACCGGAATCGGTGCCACCTCCCCCATCGGCGGAACCGCTCGCGAGAGCTGGGACGCCCTGCTGCGCGGCGAGTCCGGCGCGCGCACCCTCGCCTACGACTGGGTCGGCCAGCACGAGCTGCCCGTCACCTTCGCCGCCGAGGCCAAGGTGCGCCCCGAGGAGGTGCTCGAGCGCCAGGAGATCAAGCGCCTCGACCCCTCCGCCCAGTACGCCCTCATCGCCGCCCGCGAGGCCTGGGCCGACGCGGGCGCGCCCGAGGTCGCACCCGAGCGCATCCTCGTCGACTACGCCACCGGCATCGGCGGCCTGTGGACGCTCCTCGACGCCTGGGACACCCTTCGCGAGAAGGGCCCCCGGCGGGTGCTGCCCATGACCATCCCGATGCTCATGCCCAATGCCGCCGCCGCCGCCATCAGCATGCACCTGGGCGCTCGCGCCGGAGCACGCACGGTCGTCTCCGCCTGCGCCTCGGGCACGGAGGCCATCGCCAACGCCTACGAGCACCTGCAGCTCGGACTCGCCGACGTCGTCATCGCCGGCGGCACGGAAGCGGTCGTCCACCCGCTCCCGATCGCGGCCTTCGCCTCCATGCAGGCGCTCTCGAAGCGCAACGATGACCCCGCGGCCGCCTCCCGGCCCTACGACGTCGATCGCGACGGCTTCGTGCTCGGCGAGGGCGCGGCGGCGGTCGTGCTCGAGACGAAAGAGCACGCTCTCGCTCGGGGTGCGCGCATCTATGCGGAGCTGGCGGGAGGATCGGTGACGAGCGACTCGTACCACATCACCGCTCCCGACCCCGAGGGCTCCGGCGCCGCCCGCGCCGTCATCGCCGCCCTGCAGCAGGCGGGCGCGACCCCCGACGAGGTGTCGCACATCAACGCCCACGCCACCTCGACCCCGGTCGGCGACATCGCCGAGTACGAGGCGCTCAAGCGCGTCTTCGGCGAGCGCGTCTCGAGCATCCCGGTGTCGGCCACCAAGGCGTCGACGGGGCACCTCCTCGGCGGCACGGGCGCGCTCGAAGCGGTGTTCACGATCCTCGCCCTGCACGAGCGCACGGCGCCGCCGACGATCAACCTCGACAACCAGGACGACGCTATCCCGCTCGACGTCGTGACGAGTCCGCGACCGCTCGGCGATGGGCCGCTGCTGGCGATCTCGAACTCGTTCGGGTTCGGCGGGCACAACTCGGTGGTCGCCTTCCGCTCGATCGACTGACGCCGGCGCGTCGCCCCCGGGCGACGAGGGATGCGGGCTCAGCCCGTGCGGTGCAGCCAGACGACGCGCGCGCCATCGCCGGCATGCCGGAACGGCTCGAGCTCGTCATCCCAGGCCTGGCCGAGGGCGAGACGCAGCTCCCGATGCAGCTCGAGGGCGTTGGAGCCGGCGACCTCCATGGCGTAGCGGACGCGGTCCTCGGGGATGACCGTGTTGCCGAGGGTGTCGGTCTGCGCGTAGAAGATGCCGAGGTCAGGGGTATGCATCCAGCGGCCGCCGTCGGTACCGAGGCCGGCATCCTCGGTCACCTCGAAGCGCAGGTGCTCCCACCCGCGCAGGGCGCTGGCGATGCGCGCGCCGCTGCCGCGCTCGCCCTCCCAGACGTACTCGGTGCGCTGCGCCCCGGGCAGCACCGGCTGGTCGATCCACTCGAAGGTCAGCGCACGCTCCAGGGCGCGCCCGGCCGCCCACTCGATGTGCGGGCAGAGTGCACGAGGCGCGGAGTGCACGTACAGCACTCCGCGAGCGTTTGCAGCAGCCACGGTCTCCTCCGGTTCGTTCAGGTGCGACTTCCCCATCGACCTGGGTGCCGGAGTGCCGGGCGTGTTCGGTTGTGGACGCGGTGCGTCGAGGTCAGTATGCCGCACGGGGGGCCGGAATCACAAGGCTGTGATTCCGCGCGACCGGCGCCGCACTCGGACCCCCACAGTATGCATACGCCGCATATACTGCCTGCATGAGCCTCCGCCACTCGCTGCTCGCCGTGCTCACCCTCGGACCGGCCTACGGGTACCAGCTGCACGCGGAGGTCGTGGAACGCACCCGCCGCGACGCGCCCCTCAACGTCGGACAGGTGTACTCCACCCTCGACCGCCTGCGCCGCGACGGCCTCATCGAGGATGCCGGCAGCACTCCCGACAACCTCCCGCTGTACGCCCTCACCGACGCCGGAGCCATCGAGGCGAGCATGCACCTCACCGAGCCCGACCTGGCCGACTGGCACGACATGGTCGAGCGGGTACTGCTCGCGCTGTCGCTGCCCGGCGACCACGTTCCCGTACTCGTGAGCAACTACCGGCGGCTGTGGACACCCCGCGGGGGCGCGAGCGACGAGGTCGGCGACCCCAGCGGCGGAGCCGCCCAGGCGGCCGCCCAGCACGCGGCGCGCCTGCTACAGGCCTCGGCCCTCGCCTGGCTCGATGCCCTGCCGAGCATCGAGCCGTGGGGCCTGCGCACCGACCGGCGGCGACGCGGGCGGCGGGCTGCGGAGAGCGCGCATCCCGCGCCCTGAACGGCACCAGGCGGGCACCCGGCGCTCGGAGCCCCCAGCGCCCTACGTGGCGTCGCTGTAGCGCTGCACCGCCGCGACCGTGACCGGGAAGGTCACCGGCGCCGTTCCGAACAGCAGCCGCCCCGCATCGGCCGCCGCCTCGCGCAGAACCGACTCGACCCGCTCGACCTCCGCCTCGGGGCTGTGCACGATCAGCTCGTCGTGCACGAAGAAGACCAGGTGCGGCTGCGCGGCCAGCGGCCCCGCATCCGGATTCCACAGTCGCCGGCGCACCCCCGCCAACCAGGCCAGCGCCCACTCGGCGGCCGTGCCCTGAACGACGAAGTTGCGGGTGAAGCGCCCCCACGAGCGCGCCGCCGCTCGGGCCGCGCGCCGCTCGGCCTCCCCGACCGCATCGGAGGCGGACTGCGCCTGCCGCTCCCGCCACGAGGCCGAGGGGGCCGGTGAGGTGCGGCCGAGCGCGGTGCGCACCCGGTCGCCCCGCTCCCCCGCGCGCGCCGCCGCCTCGACGAAGCCCAGCGCACGCGGGAAAGCGCGCTCGAGCCGCGGCAGCACCTGCGCGCTGACGCCGGTCGTGCCGCCGTACATCGCCCCGAGCATCCCGACCTTCGCCTGCTCGCGCGTCGCAACCGCGCCCGTCTCGGCCATGCCCGTGTAGAGGTCGACGCCCGCCCCGGCGCGGGCCATCGCCGCGTCGCCCGAGAGGGCGGCCAGGATGCGCGGCTCCAGCTGCGCGGCGTCGGCCACCACCAGGCGCCACCCCGGGTCGGCGACGATCGCCGACCGCACCTGGCGCGGCAGCTGCAGCGCGCCGCCGCCGTCGGAGGCCCAGCGGCCGGTAACCACGCCGCCCGGCACGAACGTCGGGCGGAATCGCCCGTCATGCACCCACTCCTCGAGCCAGTGCCAGCCGTTCGCGCTGTGCAGGCGGCTCAACGTCTTGTACTCCAGCAGCGGCGCGATCGCCGGGTGGTCGAGCCGCCGCAGCTCGCCCGAGCGGGCCGAGTCGACCGCGAGCCCGGCGCGGCGCAGCGCGGCGACCAGCGCGGGAGGCGAGTCGATCGGCACGGGGCCGACGCCGAGCAGCCGCTCGACCTCGGCGGCGAGGGCGGCCAGCCGCGCGGGCCGCGCCCCCGGGGCGGGGCGGGGCCCCAGTGCCGCCGTGAGCAGGGCGTCGTGCTCGGCGGCGCTCCACGGCAGGCCCGTGGCGTGCATCTCGGCGGCGGCGAGAGCTCCCGCCGACTCGGCGGCGAGCAGCAGGGTCACCCGTGCGGGATCGGCGAGCGCGGCAACGGCGGCGCGCTGCTGGTGCCACAGAGCACGGGCGCGCGGCAGAGGCGGAGCATCCCGCCCTGCACGGCCCGCACCGGCCTCGTCGAGGTCGAACAGGGTGTCCGGGCGATTCGGGCGCGGCGCCTCCCATCCGGCCAGCGCGGGTCGCCCCTCGATGCCCGCCAGGATCGCATCGCTCAGGCGCAGATCATGACAGCGCTCGACGCGCACGCCCTCCGCGAGCAGGGGCGGGTACCACTGCGCGGTGTCGGTCCACACCCAGCGCGGATGCTCCGCCTCGCGCGCGGCGACGGCCGCCGCCAGCCCCTCCGCGGCAACGAGGGTCTCCCGGCCGTCGTCGTCGATCAGGGCGAGCCCCTCGGGCCGCCGCTCGATGACGATCTGCACGCCCCCAGTCTGCCGCTGCGGGGCGACAGCGCCCGCCCGGCGCACCTCCACAATTCAGGACCCGCCGCGCGCAGAAGCCCGCAACACGCCGAAACGGCCGCCCTGACAGCCGGCAGCGGCCAGCCTCTCCTGAATTGTGGAGACGGGGGTCGGGGCCGCGGCGAGGGGCGACGCTCAGTGCAGCAGCGAGCCGTCCGCCGCCAGCACGTTCTTCTCGCCCGCCTCGATGCGGAACGGGAAGCGGTTCTGCTTCGGCGGCAGCGGGCAGTTGAAGGCGTAGCTGAAGGCGCACGGCGGGAGGATCGCGAGGTTGAAGTCGAGCGTGATCGTGCCGTCCGGGTTGGGGGCGATGAACAGGAAGCGGCCGACGCTGTAGGTGTCGTCGCCGTTCGTGGCGTCGGCGAACACGAGCTGCAGAGCACGGCCCGACTTGAAGGCCGCGATGTCGTACTCGACGCCGTCGTGGGTGAATCGGATCTCGCCGGGAACCACCTCGTCGCGGGTCTTGCCGTCGTCCTTCAGGTGCTCGAACCCGACCACCGAACCGCCCTCGATCTCGCGGAACGTGCCGGTGACGACCCAGGCCGGGTCGTACGCGAAGGCATCGATGCCGCCGAAGTTGGTGATCCCCTCGCTCTGGGCATCCCAGACGCGCAGCGCGTAGAGGCCGTCCTCACCGGCGATCACGAACCCCGTGGTGTGATCGTCGAACACGACCGTCGAGGGCTCGGGGTCATCCTTCCCGCGCACGAGCACCGTGCCGTCGACGACGACGCCATCGACACGGATGCCCTCCGCGGCCTCTGCCGTCACGAGCAGTCCGCTCGTCCCCGCGGGCGCGGGAGCCCATCGACCCGGCACCCCCCAGATGGTCTGCTCTTCGCCCACCCACTGGGTGTTCACGAGGGCGAGCGGCCCCTGCGGCTGCACCGCCGCGAGCGCTCGACGCTCGCGGAACACGGCGTAGCGCTCCGCCGGGGTCGGCGCGGATGCGGGGGCGGTGGTGCTCTCGGACGCGGTCATGGGTCCATCCTCTCGGGTGCATCGAGCCCAACCAGCCACGGCGCGCGGCGATTCCCGAGCGCGGCCGCCCGGCAGGCGCCCCGCGCGACCCTCAGCGTCAGACGTGACCCTCGACGCCAGACGCGACCCTCAGCGTCAGAGCAGAGCGGAGGGACGGGCGAGCCCCACCGTGAGCACGACGAGCGCCACGCCGTTGGCGACCTGCACCGCGATGTGCGCCGTCTCGGCGCGCATCCGATCGAGCCGCTCGCGGTGCACGAGCCGCTCGATGATCCACGGCAGCGCGGCGAGCAGCAGCAGCACGATCGTCAGCACCCGCACGATCGGTGCCGCGGGCACGGCGGTGACGAGCGCCGTCACCTGGTAGAGCGCGACGATGCCCCAGGGCACGACGGCGAGGGCGGCACCCAGGCTGTACGGCCAGGGCGACGGCCTGCTCTCGCGCGGCGCCCGGGAGTGCATCCACAGGATGCCGACGGCGCCGGCGGCCATCGCGTAGACCAGGATCAGGGTGCCCGCCTCGATGACACCGTTGAGCTGCGCGACCAGGAAGACGGTGATGGCCGCGGTCTGCGACAGCTCGATCATGCGCGCGCCGATGATGCTCGGCGCGCCCGGCCGCCCCGCGGTCAGCCCGACCACGAGCCGCGCCGCGGCCGCGACGGCCATGACGATCGCGGCCGCCGCGGCGAGATCGACGGATGCGAAGATGCCCGGCCCCCCAAGGCGGAAGGTCAGCGCGACCGGCAGGAGCGGCGACGCGTTCAGCACCGACAGGGTGATGAGCGCCAGCGCGATCACCAGGTTCGCCCCGCCGGCCACGGTCTGCATGAGGCGGGACTGCGCGGCGGCGCTATCGGCGATGGTCATGAGGGCTCCCCTTCTGAGGGCGCCATCACCCCCGTAGGGCGGACGGGACTTGAACCCGTGACCGATGGATTATGAGTCCACTGCTCTGACCAGCTGAGCTACCGCCCCGCGGCCCGCCGCGGCATGGCGGGTCGCGCCCTCACTCTACCGAGCGCAGCAGCGCGGCACGGGGAAGGACGAGCTCGCCCGGCGCGAGCTCAGGGCGCGACCGTGTCGAAGTCATCGACCGGGTCGACGACCTCCTCGCCGCGATAGAGCGCCTCGAAGGTGTCGAGCGTCCGATTGATGTCGTGGCCCTGCACGATGCGCAGGCTCTCGCGCTTGAGCTCGAGTAGCTCGTCGTGCGGCATCGTGAAGACCCGCGTGAGCAGAGCGGCGAACGCGTCGACATCGCCCGGTTCGTAGAGGAAGCCGTTCTCACCGTGGTGGATGAGATGCGGCAGCGCCATCGCGTTCGCGCCGATCACCGGCAGACCCGAGGCCATCGCCTCCATGGTCGCGATCGACTGCAGCTCGGCGCGCGACGGCATCGCGAAGACGGAGGCGCGGGTGAGCTGCTGCTTGAGGTACGACTCCGGGGCGTGGCCCGCGAAGTGCACGCGATGCGCGATTCCCAGCTGCGTCGCGAGACGCTCCAGAGCCGGTCGCTGCTCGCCATCGCCGATGATCTCGACCTTGACGTCGAGCGACTCGTCGAGCTTGGCGGCGGCCCGCAGCAGCTCCTCGATGTGCTTCTCCGCCTCCACGCGGCCGATGAACAGCACCACGTTCTCGGTGCGCGGCTCGAGGTTGGGAGTGTAGTGGTCGATGTGCAGCCCGCAGCTGATCGGATGCACCTCGGTGAGCTCGGTGTACTTCTCGAGGTAGTCCGCGGCTTTGCGGGTCGGGGTGGTGACGGCCTCCGCGAGGCCGAACGTGCGGCCGGCCGCCTTCCACGCAGCCCGGATCGCCGGCTCACGCAGAGCGCCGACGAAGGGCGTGAACTGCAGGCCGTTCTCGGGCATGAAGTGATTGGTGCCGATGACGCGGATGCCCCGCTTGACGGCCTCGCGCGCCAGACCGCGCCCGACCACGATGTGCGACTGGAAGTGGACGACATCGGGCTTCACGGCGTCGAGGATGCGCGCCGCGTTCTGCTCGATGCGCCACGGCAGGGCGTAGCGGAGCCAGGGATGCGGGTACCAGCGCCACGACCGAAGCCGGTGCACGGTCATCGGCTGACCCTCATGCTCCTCGACGCGGGTGACGTTGGGGCCGCCCTCCGCGCCGGGCGCGACGATGTGCACCTCGTGGCCGCGCTCGACGAGCCCCGCGGCGAGCCGTTCCGCGAACTTCGCGGCGCCGTTGACGTCGGGCGGGAAGGTGTCGCCGCCGATCAGGATGCGCAGGGGCCGGCCGGGCGAGCCGCCGTCGTGCGGGGCATCAGACACAGTGGGGTGATCCTTGCTTCTCGATGGTGGTCGCGGCTCGGCAGGAGGTGCGAGCGCGGCGGGGGCACGAGGAATACCGGCTCTACGGTACCGCAGGGCGAGCATCCGCCGCCCGGTCGTCAGCGGTGGGTCTGCGGATGGTGCTTCGCGAGCTGCACCACGCCGAACACCGCGAGGGCGCCGGCGATGACCGCGACGACCGCGAAGACGGGCGGGATGAGCGCCGCCTCGCCGAGCACGATCACGCCGATCAGCACGGCGACCAGCGGGTCGACCACGGTGAGGCCCGCGATGACCAGGTCGGGCGACCCCACCGAGTACGCGGTCTGCACGAAGTACGTGCCGAGGGCCGCCGACGCCAGCAGCGCGACGATGGCCACGACGGTGAGACCCTCGAAGTTGCCGTTGAGGATGCGGTTGATGACAACCTTGGCGAGCGTGGCGACGAAACCGAACAGCACGCCGGCGCCGAGGATGTAGAACATCGCTCCGACGCTCCGGCGAGCGAGAGCGAACGCCACGGCGAAGCCAGCAAGCGTGACCCCGAGGATGCCCAGCACCGTCAGCAGCTGCCGCTCGGTGATCTCCTGCTCGATCGCGTACACGGCGGCGATCGCGACGAAGACCCCGACGCCACCGACGCACAGCACGATGGCGCGGATCGCGGGACGCTCGAGGCGGATGCGCGACAGGCGCGCGTTGAGCACCGCCGTGATGACGAGGGCCACGACCCCGAGTGGCTGCACGACGATCAGCGGAGCGAACCCGAGGCTCGTGAGCTGGAAGACGATGGCGAGACCCAGCATCAACGTGCCGAGCATCCAAGACGGCCTGGCCACGAGCAGCAGCAGCTGCCGCACGCTCAGGCCGGCTTTCGAGCCGTCGCCGTGGCTCGCCTCGACGCGGGCCACACCGCGATGCTGCAGCTGCGCTCCGAGGGAGAGGAAGACGGCACCGATCAGCGCGATGGGGATGCCGATCGCCTGATAGGGGGTGAGCGTGATCTGCTCGGTCAGGTCAGACAGCTCGGGCGGCACCCGGTCAATCTACCCTCCGAGGCGTCGATATCCTGGCTGAATGGCCGTACGTCCGATCTGCATCACCGGCGAACCGGTGCTGCACCGCAGCGCGGCCGAGGTGGCCGTGATCGACGACGAAGTGCGTGCGCTCGTCGCCGACATGTTCGACACGATGGAGGCGGCGCCCGGAGTGGGCCTGGCCGCACCCCAGGTGGGGGTGGATGCCCGCATCTTCGTCTTCGACTGGACCGACGATGACGCCGTGCGCTGGCGGGGCGTGGCCATCAACCCCGAGCTGCTGGTCAGCCCTCCGCCGATCGGCGAGGCCGATGAGGAGCTCGACAGCGAGGGCTGCCTCTCGGTGCCGGGCGAGCGGTTTCCCCTGCAGCGCAGCGATCGAGCGCTGCTGCGCGCGATCGATCTCGAGGGCGAGCCGTACGAGATCGATGCGACTGGGTGGCTGGCTCGCATCTTCCAGCACGAGAACGATCACCTCGATGGCGTGCTCTACGTCGACCGGCTCGGCCACCCGCACGCGAAGGCGGCCCTGAAAGCGGTGCGCCGCCGCTCGTGGGGCACGCCGGGGCAGAGCTGGCTGCCGGGGGTCGACGACCTCGAGGGCTGATCGGTGCCCGCCGCTCGCGCCGGAGTCACCCCCAGCCGACGGCCCGCAGCGCCGCCGCCGCCGCGGCCGCGGCGATGATGACGAGGATGAACGGCGCCCGGAGGGCGAACAGCACCGCCGCGACCCCGAGAGCCGGGAGGCGCGCGTCGATGACGACCCCCTGGCCCGCCCCGATCGTCTGCACCACGATCAGGGCCGACAGCAGCGCCACCGTCATGAGCTCGGCCGTGCGACTGGCGGTCGGCGTCTCGAGGACGCGCGGCGGCACCAGGTAGCCCAGGAGCTTCGTCGCCAGCACGAGGATCGACGCGAGCAGGATGATCTGCCAGACGGTCACGCCGCTCCCTCCGTCTCGCGACGGCGGCCGGCGAAGAGGTTCGGGATGCCCACCCCGAGCGCGACGACCGCCGCGACCAGCACGGGCACGCCCTGCGGCAGCACGGGCAGCAGCACGGCGGCGACGACGGCCGCCGCGACGGCGACCGCGACCGGCTGCAGCGAACGGAGGCGGGGCCACACCAGGCCGAGGAAGGCCGCCCCGGCCGCCGCGTCGAGTCCGTACTGCCGCACGTCGCCCAGCAGGTCGCCGAGCACCGCACCCAGCAGCGTCATGAGGTTCCAGCCGACGTAGATGATCGCCCCGGTCGCCCAGAAGCCGACCCGCTGGGCCGCGAGCGTCGGCTGAGCGGTCGCGACCGCGGTGGACTCGTCGATGGTGAGGTGACCGGCGAGCAGACGCTTCGCCACGCCCGGTCCGATGATCGGGGAGACACGGATCGCGTAGAGCCCGTTGCGCAGCCCGAGGAGCGCCGCGCCCGCGATCGCGGCGGGGCCCGCGGCCGTGCCGCCCGTGGCGAGCACCCCGATGAGCGCGAACTGCGAGCCGCCGGAGAACATCACCAGGCTCAGCACGCAGGCCTGCCAGATGTCGAGTCCCGACGCGACGGCGAGCGCTCCGAAGGACACGCCGTAGGCCGAGACCGCCAGGCCGACGGCGAGAGAGGCACGCCAGGCCGTTCGGCGATCCGCCTCGGCGCTCACCCGCTCAGCGTCCACGGACGCGATCGCCGGGTTCGGCGCCGTGCTCCGTCGACTCGGCCGACGCGGCCGCGCGGATGATCGCGAGCAGGGCATCCGGCTCGATGTCCTTGTAGACGACGGCGAACGCTCCCGCCCGTGCGGCCTCGGCGACGTGATCGTCGAGGTCGAGCGCGGTCGCGAGCACGATGCGCGGTGCCGCGCCCTGCTCGCTCACTGCCGCGTCGATGCTCATGCGGGCGCTCGCGACGATGCCGTTCACGCGCGGCATGTGGAGGTCCATCAGCACGACGTCGACCGGTTCGCGCCGCACGACGGCCAGAGCGCGGGCTCCGTCGGAAACCTCGCCGATGACGGCGAGGTCGGGCTGCGACTCGATCACCATGCGCCAGCCGGCCCGCTGGGCGGGAGCATCGTCGGCGATCAGCACGCGAACCGGCGTCGTCACGCGCGCTCCCGAGGGGCTCCGGTCTGGGTGCGAAGGGCGGGGAAGACGACGGAGAGCGAGAACCCCACGCCGGGAACGGTCGCGGCGGTCAGGATGCCGCCGTAGAGCTCGGCACGCGACCGCATCTCGCGGATGCCCCGCCCGGTCGGCTCGTCGGTGAGCGCGCGCAGGTCGTCGTCGATCGTGTAGCCGACCGCGGCCGGGTCGTTCGGGTCGAGGCCCTCGCGACGGGCCGTGGCGCGGATGCCATCGTCGTCGACCTTCACGTGCAGCCCGTCGGAGCCCCAGGTGAAGGTCACGCGGGCGGTCGTGCCCGGGCCCCCGTAGCTCAGCGCGTTGGCGAGCGCCTCCTGCAGGATGCGGTAGATGGCCAGTTCGGCCCCGTGCTTGAGGTCGAACGACTCCCCCAGCTCCTCGAACTCCACCTCCAGCCCGCTCTCGCGCATGACGGCGAACAGATCGCGGGTCGACTTCAGGCGCGGATGCGGCGCCACGCTCGCCTCCCCCTCGCGAACGAGGCCCATGACGCGGCGGAGGTCGGCGAGGGTCGCGCGCGCGGAATCGGCGATGACCGCGGCGGCGCGCGACGCGGCCGACGGATCGGCGGTCGCCGCGTACCGTGCGCCGTCGGCCTGGCTGATGATGACGGACAGCGCGTGCACCGACACCTCGTGAAGCTCGCGGATGATGCGCAGCCGACCGGTCTGCTCGGCGAGTGCGAGCTCGAGCTCGATGCGCTGCCGCTCTGCCGCCGCACGATCGAAGGCCGTTCGTCGCGCCCGTCGGCGGGCACGCAGCCAGGCCACCAGCAGCACGATGCCGACCAGAGCGAGCGTCGCGGCGGCCACGGCCAGCCCCAGAGCGAGCGGTTCGGCGAGCACAGCGGAGAGAGCCTCGACCTGCACGGGTCTCCTCTCGCGGAAGGCCGATCGCGACGGCCCGGGAGGAGGGCGCGCGAGCGGAGGGAGGTGTGGCTCCCCGACTTGGACTCGAACCAAGAACCTGCCGGTTAACAGCCGGCTGCTCTGCCAATTGAGCTATCGAGGATCGCTGGAACAGCGCTTCTACGGTAGCAGAATCGGAGGGTGTCGTCGCACCGACCGGCGGCGCACTCAGTACCCGAGCGCGGGATCGACGATGCCGACGAGCGGCCCTCCGGCGAGGAACCCACGCACGTTCTCGGTGATGCGCCCCGCCAGCAGCGGCGCGGTCATCTCGGGGGTGTCGGCCGAGTGCGAGGTGATGAGGCATCGCGCTTCGCCCCAGAGCGGGTGGTCGGGCTCGAGCGGCTCCGGCGTGGTGACGTCGAGCCCGGCGCCGAGGAGGCGCTCATTGCGCAGCGCTGCGGCGAGAGCGAGCTGATCGACGAGGGCGCCCCGGGCGATGTTCACGAGCGCGGCCGTCGCGGGCAGCAGCGCCAGCTCGTCGGCGCCGATCAGGTGACGGGTCTCGCGGGTCGAGGCGGCGGCGAGGATGAGGACGTCGGTCGACGGCAGCAGGCTCGGAAGAGCATCCGTCGTCACGGTGCGGTCGGCCCCCGGCATCGGCTCCGTGCCGCGACGCACCACCGTGGTGCGCACCCGATACGGCTGCAGCAGGCGCAGCACCTCCGCCGCGATGCCGCCCGCACCGACGATCACGACATGCCGGCCGTACAGCGACAGACCGGTGCGCACGGGCGCCCACGTTGCCGCACGGGCTTTCGGCGCGAACTCGCGCAGCACCGCTTGCGCGAGCGCGACCGCGTGCTCGGCGACCGGCTCGGAGTACGCGCCCTTCGCGCTCGTGAACACGGGCCCCGAACCGTCGGCGTAGCGCTCGAGCACCGACGAGAATCCATCGACGCCCGCCCACGGAAGCTGAACCCAGCCGATCGCCGGGTGCGCGTCGAGAATCTGCTGCAGCTCGTCGGCGCGCTTCTCGCTCAGCCAGACCAGGCCCCGCGTGCGCTCGTCGAGGGGGCCCACCTCTCCCCCGCCGGCGGTGACGGCGGCGGTGAAGAAGTCGGAGGCCTGGGGCAGCACGGCGATCGGTCCCGGAGGAACGAGCCGCTCGGGCTGTCGACCATGCCCCGCCAGGGGGTCACGGTGCTGGTCGGTGACCGTGAACCGCGCATCCGCGGCGAACGTCGCGGAGGCGGTCATGCGGTCGGGGTCGGTCACGGATGCTCCTGCAGGGTTCGGCGAGGCCCGGCCGTCACGTGCGCGAGCGCGCGAGCTCGGCCAGGCGGTGGACGTAGGGGTGCCGCGGGTCGTCGAGCACCTCGTCGACGGACCCGAGACCGACGATCGCACCGCGGTGCAGAACGGCGAGCCGCTGAGCCAACCGCCGCACTTCGCCGATCTCGCTGCTGATCACGAAGGCGGCGAAGCCGCGCTGCCGCTGCACCTCGGCCAGGTGGGCGAGGATCATGCCCCGCACGGTCGCATCGATGCCGGCGGTCGCTTCGTCGGCGACGAGCAGCTCGGGCTCGAGCACGAGGGCGCGGGCGATCGCGACGCGCTGCCGCTGCCCGCGGCTGAGCTCGTGCGGAAACTTGGGCATGGTCGCCAGGGTCAGGTGCATGGCGTCGATCGCTTCAGCGGCGATGCCGCCGGCCGCCGCGCGCGAGAACTTCGGCTCGCGGAGGAACAGAGGCAGCGCGACGTTCTCGGCCACGGTGAGGTGCGGGTCGAGCACCAGCCCGGCGTCCTGCGGCACGTACCCCACGCGGAGCGCGAGGGAATTGTCGCCGCGGCGACCCAGATGGCGCACGTCGACTCCGAGGACGTCGAGAGCGCCTCCGGCGATCTCGACGCCGCCGTCGACGCTGCGGGAGGTGTAGCCGGCGATGGCCCGCGCGAGGGTGCTCTTGCCGCTGCCGGCATCGCCGATGACGGCGAGCGTCTCACCGGGCGCGATGTCGAGGCTCAACCCGGCGATCGCCGTGACCGGGGCGCGGCCCAGCCCGGCTCGGTAGCGCAGGGTGAGATCGCGCGCGCGCACTGCCGACTCGGTCACGGCCTCGAGCCTAGTCGCCGCGCACACGCCGTCGTTCGGCTTCGAGCTCGACGAGCTCGCGCTGCAGGGTTCGGTGCCGCTCCGGGTCGTTCTCGGCGTCGGTGCGCTGCAGGGCTCCGAGCAGCTCGGTCTTGCGCCGCAGCAGATCACGCTCGATGAGCGAGGTGGTCACGCCACGGCAGTACTCCGCTTCGAACCCGGCGCGCAGGGGCAGCGGCGCGATAGCCAGCTGGGTGACCAGAGGCTCGAAGGCGCCCGGTGCCTCCTCGGTGACGCGGCGAGCCCAGTCGGCTCCCCCGTAGGCGTCGAATGCGGCGAGCATCGCGTCGCGCACGGTGGCGAGCGCGGGTTGACCGAAAGCCGTGTGCAGCGACCGCTCGGCGGTCGCGCGGTCGATCTGGTCGGGATGCTGCAGAAGCGCCATCAGCAGCTCGCGCTCGAGCCGCGTCACCGGATCGTTGGGGAGCTGGGCGATGCCGATCGTCGGCGCGGCAGAATCGCCCATCGCGGCGGGGGCATCACCGGGCGGGATGCTCGTTGCGGCGCCGCCCCCCGCCGGCGACACCCCGGCACCGCCGGCCGGAGCTCCCCGCCGGGCGGCCGGGCCGGCACGACGCGCGGCCCGGACCGCCGCGGTCACCTCGGCGGGATCCATGCCGATCCACCCGGCGAGCGTGCGGGTGTAGCCGATCGCGAGAGCCTCGTCGCGGATGCCCGCCACGATGGGTGCCGTGGCGCGCAGCGCCGCCACGCGGCCTTCGACGGTCTCGAGGTCGAAGGTGTCCAACTGCCGGCGCACCATGAACTCGTACATTGGCCGGCGGCTCTGGATGAGCATCCGCACTGCATCGTCACCGCGCTGCAGTCGCAGGTCGCACGGGTCGAGTCCGTCGGGAGCCACGGCGACGAAGGTCTGCGCGGCGAAGCGGTGCTCGTCGGCGAAGGCCCGGCTCGCCGCCTTCTGCCCGGCCTCGTCGGGGTCGAAGGTGAAGACCACCTCGCCCAGGCCGTGGGAGTCGCGGTTGTCGACGTCGCCCATCACGCGGCGGATAATCGTGATGTGGTCGCTGCCGAAGGCGGTGCCGCAGGTCGCGACGGCGGTCGTGATGCCCGCGAGGTGGCAGGCCATGACGTCGGTGTAGCCCTCCACCACGACGACCTGCTTGCCCTTCGCGATGTCGCGCTTGGCCAGGTCGAGGCCGTAGAGCACCTTCGACTTCGAGTAGACGGGGGTCTCGGGGGTGTTGAGGTACTTCGGGCCCTGGTCGGTCTCGAGCAGCTTGCGCGCCCCGAAGCCGAGGGTCTGCCCCGTGACATCCTTGATCGGCCAGATCAGACGCCCGCGGAACCGGTCGTACGGCCCGCGGTCGCCCTGGCCCTGCAGCCCTGCGGCGAGGATCTCCTCCGCCGTGAAGCCGAGCCCGCGCAGATGCGCGCCGACGACGTCGTAGGCGTTGGGGGCGTAGCCGATCGAGAAGCGCTCGGCGGCGGCCGCGTCGAAGCCGCGCTCGCCGAGGAACCGGCGGGCCGGCTCGGCCTCGGGGGTCGCAAGCTGCGCCCGGAAGAACTGCTCGGCCGCGGCATTGGCGGCGAGCAGTCGGCTGCGGTTGCCCTGATCGGCCGCCGGTGCGCCGTCCTCGTAGTGCAGGGTGTAGCCGATGCGGGCGGCGAGCCGCTCGACGGCCTCCTGGAAGGTGACGTGGTCCATCTTCTGCAGGAACGAGTAGACGTCACCGCCCTCGCCGCAGCCGAAGCAGTGGTAGAAGCCGACCTGGGGGCGCACGTGGAAGCTCGGGCTGCGCTCGTCGTGGAAGGGGCAGAGGCCCTTCATCGACCCCACACCCGCGCTCTTCAGCGCGACGTAGTCGCCGACGATGTCGGCCAGATTCGTGCGCGACCGGACCTCGTCGATGTCGCTTCGTCGAATGAGGCCTGCCACAGGGCCGATTCTAGGTGCGGTGCATGAGCGGGATGCTCTACGCGACGAGCCGCTCGTGCCAGCTCATCGCCCCCTGGTCGGTGAGGGAGGCGACCTGGTCGACGATGACCCGCTTGCGGGCGGCGTCGCTCGGCGCGGCGACGAAGTCGTCCGCGAAGGCGCGGTCGAGGGCGGCGGGCCCGGCGGCCCACAGCGCGTCAGCGAGCTCGACCAGCAGCGCGCGCTGCCGGGCGTAGATCGGCTGCCGCGCGTTGGTCGACATGACGTTGGCGGCCACGATGCCCTTCAGCACGGCGATCTCGGCCTGGGTCGCGCGCGGCACGACCACCTGGCCGCCGAAGCGGGCGAGCGGAGCATCCGGATGCGCCGCCCGCGTCGCGTGCACCGCCTCGTGGGCGAAGCGGCCGATGAGCGAGCTCGTGAGGTTCTTGAGGCGCGCGAGGTCGCGGCGCGAGCCGTCCCAGCTGTCGAGCCACGCCTCGAGGTGGTCGAGGCGGTCGAAGGCGGCGATGAGCTCGTCGTGGCTGATCTCGCCGCCGATCCACTCGAACATGGCGTCGACCAGCTCGTCGTGGTTGACGCGAGCGCCAAGGGCGGGCACGTCGAGGTAGCCGCTGACGATCGCGTCTTCGAAGTCGTGCACGCTGTAGGCGATGTCGTCGCTCAAGTCCATGACCTGCGCCTCGATGCAGCGCACGCGGTCGGGGGCGTCGGCGCGCATCCACTCGAAGGCGGCCGCATCATCGTCGTAGAAGCCGAACTTGCTGCGCCCGCTCGGATCGGGGATGCCCTGCGACTGCGGCCACGGGTACTTCGTGCTCGCGTCGAGGCTCGCGCGCGTGAGGTTGAGGCCGTAGCTGCGGCCGTCGGGGCCGAGAACCTTCGGCTCGATGCGGGTCAGCAGGCGCAGGGTCTGCGCGTTGCCCTCGAAGCCGCCGATGTCGCGGGCCCAGTCGTTGAGGGCGCGCTCACCGTTGTGCCCGAAGGGCGGGTGGCCGAGGTCGTGCGCGAGGCAGGCGGTGTCGACGACGTCGGGGTCGAGGCCGAGGCTCGCCGCGAGCTCGCGCCCCACCTGGGCGACCTCGAGGGAATGTGTGAGGCGGTTGCGCGCGAAGTCGAGGCCCGCCGTCGGGCTCAGCACCTGCGTCTTCGCGGCGAGGCGGCGCAGGGCGCTCGAGTGCAGCAGACGACCGCGGTCGCGCGCGAAGTCGCTGCGGCGGCTCGAATGCTCCTCCGGCAGCCAGCGCTCGGTGTCGGCCGGCGTGTAGCCCGGCGTCAGGTGGTCGTGCACGCGCTACCCGCCCGAGTGGTGCAGCTCGGCGGCGGTAACCTCGGCGCGGCTCGCGCCGGTCAGCTCGCGGCTCTCGAGCCAGCGATCGGGCAGAGCGGGCTTCTTCGGGGTGCCGGCACGACCGCGCTGGCCCTCGGCCGGGGCGCCCGGGTACGGCTCGTCGCGGTCGAGCTCGCCGAGCAGGTCGTCCATCTGCTGCAGGCTCTCCACGGCCGCGAGCTTCGCGCGCAGCTCGCCCCCGACCGGGTAGCCCTTGAAGTACCAGGCGACGTGCTTGCGGATGTCGCGGCACGCTTTCGCCTCGTCGTCGAAGAACTCGACCAGCAGCTCGGCGTGCCGGCGGAAGGCGTCGCCCACCTCGCCGAGGCTCGGCATGGCCTTGTGCTGTTCGCCGCGGAAGGCGGCAGCGAGGTCGCCGAACAGCCACGGTCGACCGAGGCAGCCGCGCCCCACGACGATGCCGTCGCAGCCCGACTGCTCGACCATGCGCAGGGCGTCCTCGGCCGACCAGATGTCGCCGTTGCCGAGCACCGGGATGCTGTTGATCGTCTCCTTGAGCGTGCCGATCGCGTCCCAGTCGGCGTTCCCCGAGTAGAAGTCGGCGGCGGTGCGGGCGTGCAAGGCAACGGCCGCAACACCGGCGCCCTCGGCGGCACGCGCCGCCTCGAGGTAGGTGAGGTGGTCGGCGTCGATGCCCTTGCGCATCTTCACGGTCACCGGGATGTCGCCCGCGGCCTTCACCGTCGCCTCGACGATGCTGCGGAAGTGCTCGAGCTTCCACGGCAGGGCGGCTCCACCGCCCTTCTTGGTGACCTTCGGCACCGGGCATCCGAAATTCATGTCGATGTGGTCGGTCAGCCCCTCACCGACGAGGAAGCGCGCCGCCTCGCCCGCCGTCACCGGGTCGACGCTGTACAGCTGGATGCTGCGCGGCGTCTCGCTCTCGTGGTGCCGGATCAGGCGCAGGCTCTCGGGCGTGCGCTCAACCAGCGCCCGGCTCGTGATCATCTCGCTCACGTACAGCCCCGCGCCGTACTCGCGGCACAACCGCCGGAACGCCGTGTTCGTGATGCCGGCCATCGGCGCGAGCACGACCGGAACGCTCAGCGGGATCGGACCGATGCTGAGCGGCGCGGGCAGAGTGGCGGTCGACATGGTGCGACCATTCTCCCAGGTCGCGTTGGCGCGGAGTAACCGAGGTCGGGTGAACCACGACGCGCGAGATACTGGCGACATGTCTCCGTTCTCACTCGCCGTGCTCGGGTTCGACGAGATCCCCCTGCACTGGCCGTGGGGCGAAGGACCCACATCGTTCCGCTCTCCCACCATCGATGGACGCATTCTGCAGGAGGTGCTCACTCCCCTTTACGCGACACGTCACAGCGATCAGCTCGACATCGCGTACCCGTTGACGAGTTTGTTCGAGCAGGCGGAACAAGTCACATGGCTGGCCTCGCTCACGGGCGGCCCGTCCCTCACGCCGCTCGAACCGGGCCGTACCGCGATCGCATACTGCTCGCACTGCTTAAGCGACACGGACGGATGGGTACTGGCGTGCCGCATCAGGCTGACCGAGGCCACTGTCACCTGGGATCACTTCGGCATCGACAACGACACGGACAACTTTGGGCGCTACGGGAAGCCCGGTCGAGTGACCCCGCCACCGAGTGGGTGGTTCGAGGAGTGCTTCAGCGGTGACTCCTCGATCGTGTTCGACCGAAGCCAGTATGAGAGTGCGGTTGCTGCCGAGATCTCACGACTCGCGGGCGGCACATCGTAGATCCCGCGCAGGGTCCGGTCAGCGCGGGTTCAGCGCGTGCGCCAGCTCGATGATGCGGACCGTCTCGAGCGCGTGGCGGGCATCCACCGGCACCGGGGCGCCGTCGCGGATGCTCGCCGCGACCTGCGCGTAGAAGTCGGGGTACGCGCCCCGCTCGGTCGGCACCCGCACGAGCGGCTGCTCGCCGTTGTCGACGCCGAGCAGACCCCACTGGGCCTCCGGGGTCTCGCCGTAGCCGTCGCTGCCCGGCCAGCGGCCGCCCTTGAGGTCGGGCTCCTGCCCGTCGAGGCCGGAGACGCTGTAGCCGCTGGTGTCGCCGAGCACCCGGAACCGCGGGCCGCTCTGCGCGGCGACGCGGCTCATGGTGAGGTGGCTCCGCACCCCGCTGTCGTGCCGCAGTGAAACGAACGCGTCGTCCTCGCTGCCGAGGCCGTCGCGCACCGCGCGCAGCTCGGCGACCTCGAGGGTCGCGGGGCCGAAGAGCGTGAGCGCCTGGTCGATAAGGTGGCTGCCGAGGTCGAAGAGGATGCCGCCGCCCTGCGCCGGGCTGATCTGCCCCTGCCACTGGTCGCGCTTCGGCGCGCCGAACCGCTCGAAGGTCGACTCGAAACGGTGCACGGTGCCGAGCGCGCCGCTCTCGACGAGCGTGCGCACCGTACGGAAGTCGCCGTCCCACCGGCGGTTCTGGAACACCGTCAGCGGTCTCTGCGCGGACTCCGCCGCGGCGATGATCGCCTCCGCGTCGGCCACGGTCGGCACGAAGGGCTTGTCGATCACGACGGCCGCCCCGGCCTCGAGCGCCGCGACCGCCTGCTCACGATGCACGTGCGGCGGCGACGCGAGCACGACGAGGTCGAGGTCTCCGGCGCGCTGCAGGAGGGCATCCGTCGACATGATCGCGGCGTCGGGATGCGCGGCCGCTGCCTGCGCGGCACGGCCGGGGTCGCTCGTGGCGATGGCCGTGATCGCGAACGCCGGATTCGTGGCGAGGAAGGGGGCGTGGAAGACCCGCCCCGCGAGCCCGAAGCCGATGATGCCGGTGCGGAGGGGGGCGCCGTTGGTCATGGGCTCAGCCTACGGCGCGCACAATGGAGGCATGACGCAGGGTGGACGGGAGCGGGTGGCCGCGGACGCGGCGGCGCGCGGGCTGCAGGTCGAATTCATCGAGCGGATGCGGGCGAGCTCGCTCGAGGAGGCCGCGTCGCTGCTCGGCATCACGCCGGCAGACATCGTCAAATCGCTCGTCGTCAAGCGAAGCGACGGCACGTTCCTCTTCGCGCTGATCCCCGGCGACCGGCAGATCGCCTGGCCGAAGCTGCGAGCGCTCGTCGGTGTCAACAAGCTTCAGCTGCCGTCGCCGGAAGCGGCGCTCGAGGCAACGGGCTACGAGCGGGGCACCATCACTCCCCTGGGCTCGACAACCGCCTGGCCGGTGTATGCCGACGCCGGAATAGTCGGGCGGCGCGTGTCGATGGGCGCGGGCGAGCACGGCTACTCGCTGTTCGTGCAGGCCGACGAGCTCATCGCGGCCCTCGGCGCGACCGTCGCCGACATCAGCGAGCCGGTCGCCCCGCGCTGATCCCGTGCTCGCCCAACCCCTGCACGTCTCCACAATTCAGGAGACGGGCGGGCTGCGCGGGCCGCGGGAGCGCTCACACGGCGTGTTGACCACCTGCGGCGGCCGCTACTCCTGAGTTGTGGAGGTGACGGGCGCGGGGGCGGAGCCGGGGATCAGGCAAGCATCGCCCTCGCAGGCCTCGGCGGCGGGGTCGCCGAGCATGGCGAACGGCTTCGGTGCCGCATCCATGGTCATGAGGCGTCGGCCCCGACGGCGTCGCGCTCAACGGCGGCCTGCTGCAGCGCGGCCAGGAACATCGCGGGCTCCTGGGCGCCCGAGATGCCGTACTTCGCGTCGATGACGAAGAAGGGCACGCCCTGGATGCCGTACGCGACCGCCTGCGCCATGTCAGCCTTCACGTCCGCGAGGTGGGTGTGCTCGGCGAGCGCGGCCGCGGCCGCATCGCGGTCGAGCCCCACCTCGGCGGCGAGATCGGCCAGGTCATCCGCACGGCCGATGTGGCGCCCCTCGGTGAAGTAGGCACGCAGCAGGCGCTCTTTGAGCTCGACCTGCTTGCCGTGCGCCTTCGAGAAGTGCAGCAGCTCGTGCGCGAGCACCGTGTTCGTCTGGTGGATGCGGTCGTAGTGGTACTCGAGCCCCACGCTCGCCGCGATACCGCTCACGCGGTCGACCATCTGCTGCGCCTGCTCAGGGCTGATGCCCTTGCGCTGGCTGAGGTAGTCGATCGGCGTGCCCTCGAAGTCGACGGGGGTGTCGGGCGCAAGCTCGAAGCTGCGGTACGTCACCGCGACCCGGCCGTCGAACTGCGCGAGCGCAGCCTCGAACTTCCGCTTGCCGATGTAGCACCAGGGGCACTGAACGTCGGACCAGATCTGCACGTCGATGGGGTTGCTCGGGTTACTCGGGTTGCTCGGGTTGCTCACCCTCAAGTCAACGTGCCGTCGGCCTGGTTATTCCCCTGGCCCGACCCCTGCGGCCGGGCTTCGTCTCCACAATTCAGGAGTTGCGCGTGGCAGAAGGCCTGGGGGCGCGCTCTCACGGCGTGTTGCGGGCCTCGCGAGCTGCGCCACTCCTGAATTGTGGAGAACGACGAGGATGCCGCGCTCGTGCAGCGCGCGCTCCAGAGCCGCCTGCACCTCGGGCCAGCGGGTGAACACGTGCCGAGCGCTCGGCCGCACCGCGTGCAGGCCAGCCCGGGTGATGACGAGATCGCGTGCCCGATCGGCTTCGAACCGATCCCGGTGGTGCTCATCGCCGTCGACTTCGACGGCCACCGCGCCCTCGAGCACGAGGTCGATGCGCTCGGTGCCGTCGGTGAAGCTCACCTGGGTGCTGACCTGCAGACCCGCGGCACGCAGGCGCGTGCGCGCCAGGCTCTCGGGCGGTGAGTCGCAGTCGTCGACGCTGGCGTCGACGAGCCAGCGTAACGGCCCCAGCCGCTCGCGCAGCGCAGCGAGCTCGATGCGATCGAGTCGGCCGGTGCGGCGCGACCAGTCGAGCACGGCGATGGCCTGCTCTGCGGGCTCGATGCGGCAGACGAGCTCGATCGCCTCGGCGAGGGCGACGATGCCGGTCGACGACCCCCGATCATGCGCCAGAGCGACCCAGTGCACGACGACGTCGTCGGCGGGAGCATCCGCGCGCCGGATCTCGCGCCGCCACTGACTGCGCAGGCGTGCGGCGTTCGTCGGCACCGCCACGTGCAGGGGGTGGCGCCCGAGCGCCCAGCCGCCGAGTGCGGCGATCGCGCTGATGCCCGTGAGTCGGCCGCCGACGCGCATCGCCCGGAAGCGCCGATCGTTCTCGGGCCAGGTCGAGTACCAGCCGCGACGGGGACGGTTCAGCGATCCGGCCCGCAGCGCGCGGCGCAGATCGTGGTCGGTCGCGCCGAGCTCGTGCAGCCGGCGTCGGTCGAGAGCGCCGCCGTGACGGGCGACGAGGTGCGCAGCATCCATCGGCGCAGGATGCCCGGTGCGTGCACCCTGGGGACAACGGGCGCGGCTGCCGCGCGCACGGCCGCCCGACCGACGCCGTGTGAGGGACGCCCCGACCCCGGCGCGCCTCCACAATTCAGGAGGCGGCGACGGTGAGCGGGCCCGACACGCCGACACGGGCCCGCGGATGCCCTTCCGCACGCCGCGCCTCCTGAATTGTGGAGACCGACGCGGGTAGAGGGCCCGGCGGTCAGAGCCGCGCGGTCAGGCCCCGAGCAGGTTGCCCGCCAGGTAGCCTTCGAGCGCGGAGAGCGGGATGCGCTCCTGCGCCATGGTGTCGCGCTCGCGCACGGTCACCGCCTGGTCGTCGAGGGTGTCGAAGTCGACGGTGACGCAGAACGGCGTGCCGATCTCGTCCTGCCGGCGGTAGCGGCGGCCGATCGCGCCGGCATCGTCGAAGTCGACGTTCCAGTGCTGGCGCAGGCGGTCGGCGAGCTCGCGCGCCACGGGCGAGAGCTGCTCGTTGCGCGAGAGCGGCAGAACCGCGGCCTTGATGGGCGCGAGACGACGGTCGAGGCGCAGGACGGTGCGCTTGTCGACGCCGCCCTTCGTGTTGGGCGCCTCATCCTCGAAGTAGGCGTCGACGAGGAAGGCCATGAGCGAGCGCGTCAGGCCGGCGGCCGGCTCGATGACGTACGGCGTCCAGCGCTCCTCCTTGCTCTGGTCGAAGTACGACAGGTCAACGCCGGAGTGCTTCGAGTGCGTCGAGAGATCGAAGTCGGTGCGGTTGGCGATGCCCTCGAGCTCGCCGAACTCCGAGCCTGAGAAGCCGAAGCGGTACTCGATGTCGACCGTGCGCTTCGAGTAGTGCGACAGCTTCTCGGCCGGGTGCTCGTAGAGCCGCAGGTTGTCGGGGTTCACACCGAGGTCGATGTACCACTGCAGGCGCGTGTCGATCCAGTACTGGTGCCATTCCTCATCGGTACCCGGCTCGACGAAGAACTCCATCTCCATCTGCTCGAACTCGCGCGTGCGGAAGATGAAGTTGCCGGGCGTGATCTCGTTGCGGAACGACTTGCCGATCTGCCCGATGCCGAACGGCGGCTTCATGCGCGCGGCGTTCAGCACGTTGGCGAAGTTCACGAAGATTCCCTGCGCGGTCTCGGGGCGCAGGTAGTGCAGGCCCGACTCGTCATCGACGGGGCCGAGGTAGGTCTTGAGCAGGCCCGAGAACTCCTTCGGCTCGGTCCACTGGCCGCGCGTGCCGCAGTTCGCGCAGGCGATCTCGGCGAGCCCGCCGACCGGCGCGCGCCCCTTCTTCTCCTCGAACTCCTCCTCGAGGTGGTCGGCGCGGTACCGCTTGTGGCAGCTGAGGCACTCGACGAGCGGGTCGCTGAACACCTCGACGTGGCCGGAGGCCTCCCACACGCGCTTCGGAAGGATGACGCTCGAGTCGAGACCCACGACGTCGGCGCGACCCTGCACCATCGTGCGCCACCACTGACGCTTGATGTTCTCTTTCAGTTCGACGCCGAGGGGGCCGTAGTCCCACGCGGAACGCGAACCCCCGTAGATCTCACCGGCCTGGAAGACGAATCCGCGCCGCTTCGCGAGCGCGATGACGTTGTCGAGGCGAGTGGGTGCAGCCACGGGTGGGTCTCCTATTCCGGCCGAGCTGGATGCCCGGCGCCGAGTAACGCAATGCCGAGAAGTCTACTGAGCGCAAGCGGCGCAACGGTCCAGCGGACAGTCGTGAACGCCACCCCGAGCCATGACAGGGTCGAGGCATCCATTGCAGGCAGCGCAGAGCTGCCGACCGCACGCGGTCGGCAGCACCATTGCCGTCAGCGATGCACGAGGATGACGCCGCGGTATCCACTCCCCCAGCGCACAATGCCTTCGAGCTCGCTCGCGGTGATGGGCAACTCGTGGGTGGTCACCCAAGTTTCGCCGATCGACGTCTCAACCCACGGATCGTCGATGAGCAACACGCCGTCGCGAGCACTCGTCGCTATCACCCAGTGCGGGGTGGGGTCGTCGATGAGCGGCTCAAGGTCGATGAGCAGCAAAGCCACGGCCCCGTCTGCCACCGCCGCCGCGACGTCAACCATGCTGATGCGCTCGTGGTGCCAGGTGACACCGCGCTCGTCGAGCTCGATCGCGGCGAGCCGCTGCAGGTCGGCGCGGAAGGAGAGCTCGTCGGGCTTGCTTTCGTGTTCAAGCAGCACCGGCTCATCCGAATCGAGGTACACCTCGACGCGTTGCGCGTCTGAGCGCAGCCGGTCAACGGTCGCGGCGAGGGCGAGCGGGTCGCATGCAGGCACGTTGGTCGCCGATCGCCAGGTGCGTAGTTCGGTGAGCCGGTTCGCATCGCTGTCGTCGCCGAGCAGCGTGGTTCCCGCGGCTTCGAGGGCGAGGAGCGCCGAGACTCCCCCGCACGTGAACTCGGTCGTTTGGCGGTAGTACCCGACTTCGCTGCGGGGCCAGTCGACGAGGTCGCGTACCCATCCTTGGATGCCCGGCTCGGTGCCGTCTCCCGACTGACGTGCCGCGCGCAGGGGTCGAAAACCGTGCGCAGCGGGGTCGACCGATTGACCGGGCAGCACCTCCCACTTGATGATCGGGTGCCCGTCGTTCTCGGCGAGCGAGACGAGGGCCTCGACGACGGCGTGAAGCTCATCGCGCTCACCGAAGGCACCGCCGATCACAGCCCCGGCCGTGTGCGGGCGCCGACGTAGCAGTGCCCCTGCCGTCGCAGCGTCGCGGGAGCCGAGCAGTGCCCGGTGCACGATCGCGTTGCCCGTGGTGTGCATCCACGCACTCGCGACTGCGGCAGGAATCTCGACTCCGGCGGTCTGCTCGAGCGCGGGAGTTGCCCGGTCGAGTTCGACAAACTCGACGGTCTGCTGGGAGGACGACGTCGTCATGCTCGACTGCCTTTCAATTCGAGGGAGGGCTCGCTCGCGGCGAGCAAGGAAGCGGTGTACGAGTGCTGTGGTTCATCGAATACCTGCTCGACCGGTCCGGTTTCGACGACGGCCCCCTGCCGCAACACGACGACGCGATCGCACACCTGGCGCACGACAGCGAGGTCGTGAGTGATGAAGAGCACAGGAGTGCCCAGTTCGTCTCGCAAGCGCAACAGCAAAGCCAGAATCTGCGCCTGCACTGACACGTCGAGCGCCGACACCGACTCGTCGCAGATGAGCAGCCGAGGCCGCGGAGCCAGGGCGCGAGCAATCGCGACCCGCTGGCGCTCACCGCCAGAGAGGTCGCGCGGCCGACGGCCCACGTACTTCGACGGCAGTCCGACGCTCTCGAGCAGCGCGGCCGCATCGCTCGCTGGGCGCCCGCTCACGGCGAGCGCTTCGCGCAACGCCTCTCCGATGGTGAGTCGGGGGTTGAGGGCCGAGTAGGGGTCTTGAAAGACGATCTGCACGTCGCGCGGGTCTCGGTCGGCGAGTCTGCGCGGCAGGGCAACGCCGCCGAGGGTGAGCTCGCCGTCTGAGGGCACGTGCAACCCGGCGACGCAGCGCGCCAGCGTCGTCTTGCCTGATCCTGACTCACCGACGACGCCGACGATCTCTCCGGGCCCGACCGCGAGGTCGACCCCGTGGAGGATCTCCGTGGCCCCGTGGTGGGCGCGCAGCCCGCGCACCTCGAGCAGAGCGTCGTCGAAGGACACAGTCCTGGCCGTGCCTGCACGATCTCGCTCGTCGCTCACGAGAGGAGTCGAACTGTGGTGGCATGCCACGACTCCACCGCGAGACACCGCGCTCAGTTGCGGCACGTCGGTGCGGCATAGCTCGGTTGCGAGTGCGCAGCGCGGTGCGAACGCGCATCCTTCGGGTCGCTGACCGGGTGACGGTACAGAACCGGGGATGCCCTCCAAGCGTTCGAGTCGGTGATCGAGCGGCGGCTCAGCTGCGAGAAGTCGCGCGGTGTACGGGTGCACGGGAGCGTCGAGTACGACGCGCGCCGGTCCACGTTCGGCGACTGCGCCGGCGTAGAGCACGACGATGTCGTCGGCGCAGCCTCGCACGACACCGAGGTCGTGCGAGATCAGCACGATGCCGAGGCCTCGCTCCCGCTGCAGGGCCGCGAGCACCTCAAGTACTTCGCCTTGCGTGGAGGCGTCGAGCGCGGTCGTGGGTTCGTCGGCGATGAGCACGTCGGGGTCGCCCGCAATGGCCGCAGCGATGGCGACGCGCTGCCGCATGCCTCCTGAGAGCTCATGCGGGTAACGTCTGGCCACAGACGCGTCGAGCCCTACCTCGCGCAAACGATCGGTCACGATCGACTGCACCTCGCGCGAACTCAGCCGGCGACCCGTGCGCTTCGCGACCGCGCGCACAGTGTCGGCGATCTGCACGCCGCAGCGATGCACGGGGCTCAACGACGTGAACGGGTCTTGTAGCAGGAGCGAGATCGCCGACCCTCGCAGACTCGGCCAGGGAACATTGCCGGAGAGGTCGAACTCACGCTCGCCCCAGCGCACGACTCCTGTCGCTTCGAGGGCCGGATCAAGCAAGCCGGTGAGCGCACGGGCGGTGAGTGACTTGCCCGAGCCCGACTCGCCGACCACTGCGAGCGTCTGGCCGGCGTGCACGCGCACATCGACGGGCTCGACGATGACGCCTCGGGGCCCCCGAACGCTGAGAGCCCGCGCCTCAAGCACGATGCTGGTGTCGTTCACTCGGCAGCTCCCTTGCGCTCGGCCCGCGCGGCGATGACGTCTCCGAGCAGGTTGGCCGCACACGCCACGATGACGATCGCGATGGCGGGGGCGATGGATGCCGCAGGGTTGCTCAAGAGCAAGGCTCGACCGTCGTCGAGTTGACGGCCCCAGTCGGCGGAGCCCGGCGAGACGCCGACACCGAGGAAGGACAGCGACGAGAGCGCGACGATCGCGATCGCGAAGTTCACGAGCGCGTTCGTCACGATGATGGGCGTCACGTTGGGCACGATGTGACGGAACATGATGCGCCACGGGCTGAGGCGGAGCATCCTCGCCGATTCGATGTAGGGGCGCGCTGACTGCTCGATGACGGCAGAGCGCACGAGCCGAATGTCAGAGGGAGCGAACAGCACGACGAGCATCGCCACAGTGACCCAGTAACCGCTGCCGAAGACGCCCGCTACGACGATCGCGACGACGACCACCGGCAGCGCGAGCAGCAGGTCAGTGATGCGGCCGATGGTGAAGTCGAGCCAGCCCTGTGCGTAGCCGGTGATGGTGCCCAGAAGAACTCCGAGCAGCATCGAGCCGAGGGCAATGACGACGGGACCTGCGAGTGCCGAGCCCGAACCCGCGATGAGTAGCTGCAGCACATCGCGCCCCAGCTCATCGGTTCCCCAGGGGTGCCCAGGGGTGCCTGGCGGGGTGACGCCGAGAAGAATGTCTTGCTCGAGCGCGTCGGGAGCGAGAACCGGTCCGAGCACGGCAAGAAGCAGAGCCGCGGCGAGCACTCCCCCCGTGAGAATGAGACCGGGCAAGCCTCCTCGGCCCGCGCGAGGTGCGGGACGCAAGGCGATCACAGTCGTACTGGGCGCGGTCATGATGCCCTCCGGCGGGAACGCACGCGGGGGTCGAGCACCGCGTAGGTAAGGTCGACGGCGACGGTGAGTAGCGCGATGACGACGGCGACGACGAGTACGAGCGCTTGCACGAGCGCGATGTCTTTGAACAGCACGGCGTCTTGCAGCATGAGCCCCAGCCCCGGCAACGCGAAGGCGGCTTCGACGAGAATCGTGCCGCCGATGACATAGGTGAAGACGAGCCCTGCTGCAGTCACGATCGGAATCGCCGAGTTGCGCAAGGCAAGCAAGAGCACGCGCGTCTCGCTGAGCCCGCGCGAGCGAGCGAAAGTGATGTAGTCGCTAGCAAGCGCCTCGATCATCGCTGCGCGTGTGAGGCGCATGAGAATCGCTCCGAGCCCAACCGCGAGCGCCGTCGACGGAAGCACGAGGTAGTACAGCTGTGAGAGTGGGTCGCCTGAGCCGCCGCCGTAGACCGGGAAGATCGGCAGGTAGTAGGCGAAGACGTAGAGCAGCAGAAGCGAGACGACGAAAGCGGGAGCGCTGAGACCGAGAACCGACACTCCGGTCACCGCTCGGTCGACTGGACGCTGGTGGAAACGCGCTGCCACGACACCGAGCGGAATCGCGGTGACGGCGGCGATGATCATCGCGAGCACGGCCAGAGTTGCCGTCAAAGGGATGCGCTGAGCAATGGCATCCGCGACAGGCACTTGATAGCGAATCGACGTGCCGAAGTCGCCCTGAAGCGCGTTGCCGAACCAGGTGGCGTACTGCACCCAGAAAGGGTCGTCGAGTCGGTACTGCTCGCGAATTGCCGCGATGGTCTCCGGATTCGCGGGACGTAAGCCCAGCAGATTGCGCACCAAGTCACCGGGGATGAGGTGCATCATGCCGAAGATCAACACAGACAGCACAAGGACGATCGCGACGACTCCGAGGAGACGCAGGGTGAGCATCCCCCAAAAGGAGGATGCCCACCCTGCGAGGAGTGCGCGGCGAGGCGCACTACTCATGTCATTCGCTCCGCGTGAGGAGCGCAGGCCACGGGTTCGTGTACACGAACGGTGTCTGCGTGTCGATCGTCCAACCACCGAGGAACGCGGTCGCCGACTGGCCCCACCACAGCGGGTAACTCGCGAGGTCAGCCTGAGCGAGCTCTTCAGCCTGGAGGATGAGGTCGGCGCGCACGACCGGGTCGCTCTCGACGAACGAGTCGGCGAGCAGTGCCTGCACCTCTTCGTTCGTGTAGCGCGAGGGGTTCTCGGGGCCGTAGAGGTACGAGATGACCTCGCCGGGGTCGCCGGTGGTCGAGAAGTACCACATGTAGCCGAGACCGTGCTCACCATCGCCGATCGTGGCGAGCCATTCTTCGATCGTGACCTCACGCACGTCGATCGTGATGCCGATCTCAGCGAGGTTGGCCGAGAGAGCGAGTGCGGCGCGTCCGAGCTCGGGGCCCGTCGCCGGGTAGGTGAGCTCAGCAGTGAAGCCTTCCGGCACCGACGATTCGGCCAGTGCTGCCGCTGCGGCGTCGAGGTCGAAGTCGCGCTGCGGGAGCGCTTCAAGCCGCGAGGAGGCCTCGTCGCCGTAAGCGGTGAGCAGCGACTCGGGCGTGGGGATGGCGAGGGCGACTTCACCGTGGCCATCGAGCACGCTCTCAACGACAGCTGAGCGATCCATGGCGTGAGCGATCGCCTCACGCACCTTCACGTCGTCGAAGGGAGCGACCTCGAGGTCGAAGAGTAGCCCGACGTAGGAGAGGTCGTTGAGGAACTGCACCTCAGAGCCATCGATCGCAGCCCACTGGTCGGCCTGCTGGAACGGGACGTTGAACGCGACGTCGATCTGACCTGACTGCGCGGCGAGCAGTCGCGTGTTCTCGTCTGGAATGAAGTCGACCCGCACCTCTTCGATCTCGGGCACTCCTCCCCACCAGGTGTCGACGCGCTCGAAGGCGACGTGCGAGTCGGGAACGAACTCGGTGACGCGATACGGAGTCGTGCCGAGAAGAAGCCCCTCGCCCGTTCCGATCGTGCCTTCATTCGCCTCCCAGTACGCGCGCGAGGTCACGTAGAGGGCTCCCGTCGTGCTCATGAGCGTCGCGAACGTCGCGTCGGGCGCCGACAGCGTGATCGTGAGCTCGCGCTCCGCGGTCTCTTCCATCGACGCGATGCCGCCGAGGTAGTACGAGAATCCGGGCGAGAGCTCGGGGTCTTGTGCCTTCTCAATCGAGAAGATGACATCGTCGACGGTCACCGGAGTGCCGTCTTGGAACGTTGCGTCTTCGCGAAGGGTGTAGACGTAGGTGACGTCATCGACCTGTTCCCAGCTCTCGGCAAGCGCGGGCTGAACCTCACCGTTCGCATCTAGGGTGACGAGTCCTTCTTGGGCGATGGAGGCGATGTAGTAGTTGAGAATGCCGTTCTCTTGGCCCACGTACAGGTTCGCGAGCGAACCGGGCAGCGCGACAGTAATCGACGAGTCGTCGGCTGGTGCCGGAGCGGTCGGAGCGCACGCGCCCAGGGTGAGCGCTACGGCCGCCGCTGCTGCGAGCAGGCCGAAGCGGCGGGGGGTGGATGTCAACACGCGGGATTCCTCCATCGTTCGTTGATGAAACGGACAGCCTGAAAAGGAGTCAGTTTCACACTAGGGGCTTTTTGAACTGCTTGATGCAGGTCGTGTGGTGGCCAACTCGGACGATAGCAGAGCGTTTGTCACTCTGAGGACATCCGTGTCGTCGTTCCAGATATGAAACGAGAGTCGGGCGCGACCATCCCGACCGCTTGCGGTGAGCCCGGCCGCTCGCACCGCGGTAAGCGCCGTACCGTTCGGGTCATCGAGGGCGAGGATCGCACGACCGCGCGGCTCCTCTCCGAGTTCCGCCAAGACGGTGTCGGCGAGCTCGGTAGCCCGCGACCAGACCTCGTTCATGTCGAGGCTCGCGAAGAGCTCGAGTGCGGGTGCTGCCCCCACCCAGGACTGCCACGAGGGCGAGATGTCGAACCGTCTCGCCGTCGACGCCAGGCGCATGTCGGGGCCGTAGATCGACCGCCAGACGTCTTCTCCGGCGTACCAGCCGGCCTGAATCGGGCGTAGCCGCTCGAACACGCGCGGGGCGACCGTCATGAACCCGACGCCTCGCGGGCAGCACAACCACTTGTAGGCGTGACACAGCGTGACATCCCAGAGTGTCGCCCGAACCGGGTAGACCCCGACCGCTTGAGTCGTGTCGCACACCGTGATCGCCCCGACTGCCGCTGCCGCCTCGCGAATGTCGTCGACGGGCGCCACTACGCCGGTCGACGACTGCACCAGAGAAAACACGACCATCGCCGTGTGATCACTGATCTCGCTCGCGAGCGCATCGAGGGGCACCGATCGCGTAGTGATCTCGTCGCGCACGAGGAAAGGAAAGACGATCGAGGTGAAGTCGCCATCGACGACAAGTACCTCGGCACCCCGAGGCACCGCATCGGCCGTGATCGAGGCCATCACAGACGTCTGCGAGCCCAGGGCAACCCACTCTGAGGGAACCCCCACCAGTTGCGCGTATGCCCCGCGGCCGCGCTCCACCATCGCGCCGTAGTCGGCAGGGTCGCGGCGGCCTGACCCCCACAGCACGAGATCTTGACTGAGAGCATCGATGGCAGCGCGAGGGGGAAGGCCCATGGTGGCCGCGTCGAGGTAGCCCGAGCCCGTGGGAAACTCTCGACGGGCATCCTGCTGCGTGAAGACCATGCTCCATCGTCGGCGGCTCGGCACTTCACAACAACGGCAGGGTTGTTGGAGATCGCATAACCGGACGTTATGTTATGGCGATGACTCGCCCCGAGATTGACCTGCAGACGATGCGGATACTGCGCGCCGTCGCCGATACCGGATCACTGAGCGGCGCCGCGCGCCAACTCGGGTTCAGCCAGCCCGCCATCAGCCAGCATCTCTCCCGAAGCGCCCAGAAACTCGGTCTGCCGCTCGTCACCCGCTCGGGTCGCGGAGTGCGCCTCACCGAGGCCGGTGCAGCACTCGCTCGACACGCCGTGACCGTGCAGAGCGCTCTCGACGCCGCGAGCGGCGAACTCGACGACCTCATCGGTCTTCGATCGGGCAGCCTGCGCATCGCGGCATTCCCGACAGCGTCGGCGACCGTCGTACCGCGACTGCTGGGGGGCATGAGCGAACGCCACCCTGGCATGCGACTGAGCTACGTCGAGGCTGAACCCCCTGAAGCCCTCGAGTTGCTGCGTCACGGCAGAGTCGACATCGCGATTACCTTTCGCTACCCAGACGACTGGAACGACCCCCACACGAGAGTGGGCGACGAACTGGTCACCGTTGCGCTCTTCGACGACGAGGTGCTCATCGCCGAGCGCATGACCGCCCCGCAGGATGAGCGACCGTCGGCTCGCGGCTCACTCGCCGACTACTCCGACGACGACTGGATTGCTGGGTGCCCGCAGTGCCGGGGCAACCTCCTGCAGGCGTGCCAGGCTGCAGGATTTCACCCCCGCATCGCACACGAGACCGACCACGCCGCCGCGGTACTCGGCCTCGTCGAGAATGGCTTCGGGGTGGCTCAACTGCCCCGACTCGCCTTCGCCAGCGCTACGGTGCCCGAACACGTGCGGCTCTCTCGCGTGAGCGGCCTTCCCCACCGCACGGTCTACGCCGTCGCTCTGCGAGCCGCCAGTGGCGTACCCGCGGTCGCCGCGGCGCTCAGGGTCGCGTCGGAGTTGGACACGAGCGACTGGACGGCGAGTAGCGCTCCGGCCTGAGGCGAGCACCTCGGGTGCGGCGCTACGAGCGCGGAGCATCCACCGCGCCACCGAAACGGCGGTCGCGACGCGCGTAGTCTTCGATCGCCGACCACAAGTGGCGCCGTCGGAAGTCTGGCCACAGCGTGTCGAGAAAGACCATCTCGGCATAGGCGCTCTGCCAGAGAAGGAAATTGCTCGTGCGCTGCTCGCCGCTCGACCGCACGAAGAGATCGACGTCGGGCTGGCCAGGGCTGTAGAGGTGCTTGGCGATCGTGCGATCGGTGATGCGAGCCGGGTCGAGCCTGCCCGACTTCACATCGGCGGCGATCTGGCGCACAGCATCCACCAGTTCGATGCGACCCCCGTAGTTGACGCACATCGTCAGCGTCAGGCCCGTGTTGCGGGCCGTGCGGGCCTGCGCCTCCTCCAGCTCGCTGATGACGCTGCGCCACAGGCGCGGGCGACGCCCGGCCCAGCGGATGCGGACGTTCCACGCGTCGAGCTGGTCGCGGCGACGGCGCAGCACCTCGCGGTTGAAGCCCATGAGGAACCGCACTTCGTCGGGGCTGCGGCTCCAGTTCTCGGTGCTGAACGCGTAGACGCTGAGGTGCCGCACGCCGATCTGGATGGCCCCGGCGACGACATCGAGCAGGCTCGCCTCGCCCGCGCGGTGGCCCTCGACCCGCGTGAGGCCCTGGCGGTTGGCCCAGCGGCCGTTGCCGTCCATGACGATGGCGACGTGCTGCGGCACCACTTCTCTCCGCAATTCAGGAGGCTGCTCGCCCGTCCAGTCGATCGGGCGCAGCGGCTCGGCGTGTCGGGGCTCTCGGGCCATCACAACTCCTGAATTGTGGAGACGACGGCGGGGCGGGCCGACGCGGTCGCGGGCGGGATGCTCACGCCGTCGCCGCCCGCGGCGCAGGCTCTGACCGGTCGACGTGCGGCAGCGACCGCAACCCGCGCTCGAGGTGGAACTGCGTGTAGGCCGCCACGATGCCGGTGGCCTGCGCGCGCGCGGCCGGCCCGCTCGCCTCGGCCGCGGCCCAGTCGCCGGTGAGCAGGGCGGCGAGCAGCCCGCGCGTCTCGTCCGAGACGCGCGGCGACCCGGGCGCGGCGACCTCGTCGGCGACCATGCCTCCCAGCTGCAGCACGAAGGCGTTGTGGGGGCCGGGCGCGCCGGTGACGGCGCAGTCGCCGAAACTCGGTGCCCATCCCGCGATCGAGAGCGCTCGCAGCAGATAGCTGTCGAGGGTGAGCCCAGGCGGATGCTCGCCGCGAGCCAGCGACCGCAGGGCGCCGACCAGCAGCAGGTACTGCTGGATGCCCCCGCCGTCGTCACCCGTCAACTGATCAGCCGTCTCGACCATGGCGGTGGCGGCCGTGTAGCGCGCGTAGTCGCCCGAGATCTCGGCGCCGTACGCGCCGAGCGTGTCGGCCTGCTGCACGATGTCGAGGCTGCGGCCCTGATAGAGCTGCACGTCGGCGACCATGAAGGGCTCGAGGCGCGAGCCGAACTTGCTCGACGTGCGCCGCACGCCCTTGGCGACGGCGCGGATCTTGCCGTGCTGCCGGCTCAGCATCGTGACGATGCGGTCGGCCTCACCCAGCTTGTGGGTGCGCAGCACGACGATCTCGTCACGGTAGGTCGGCACGGCTCCAGTATCCCGCGCGCGGGCGCTCTGGGGCCCGGTGGCGCGGCGGCGTCTCCACAATTCAGGAGTCTCCACAATTCAGGAGAAACGGCGGATGCTCAGCCCAGCCCGCGCAGCGAGGCCGCCGATTGCGCGAGCTCACGCGCGGCGGTCTCGAGCGACTCCTGAATTGTGGAGGTGCCCCAGGTGAAGCGGATCGCGGTGCGGGCGGTGTCGGGGTCGACGCCCATCGCCAGCAGCACGGGCGAGGGCTCGTCGCGGCCCGCGGCGCAGGCCGACCCGCTCGAGGCGAGGATGCCGCGGTCGTCGAGCGCGATCAGCAGCGGTTCGCCGCCGATGCCGGGCACGACGAAGGAGGCGTGGCAGGGCAGGCGCCGCACGGGGTGCCCGGTCAGCCGCGCGCCGGGCACGCCGGTGAGCACGGCGGCGATGAACGCGTCGCGCTGCGCTTCCAGCCCGGCCAGGGGGTGCGCGGCGCGGTCCTCCTCGGCGAGCTCGAGGGCGCGCGCCAGCCCGACCGCGCCGGCGACGTTCTCGGTGCCCGAGCGGCGCTCGCGCTCCTGCCCGCCGCCATGGATCACCGGCTCGACCGGCGCACCCGTCGGCAGCAGCAGCGCGCCGATGCCCTTCGGGGCGCCGAGCTTGTGCCCGGAGATCGTCACGGCGTCGACCGGCGGCAGCTCGGAGGGCGGGTACCACCCGGCGTACTGCACGGCATCGGTGTGCACGCGGGCGCCGACGGAGCGCGCGGCGTCGACCACGGCGTCGAGGGGCTGCAGGGTACCGATCTCGTTGTTGGCGGCCTGCACGCTGACCAGCGCGGTGCCGGGTCGGAGCGCGGCGCGCAAGGCCTCCGCATCCAGCATGCCGTCGGCGTCGACGGGCACGCGCGTGACCTCGACACCGTGCCAGCGCGCGAGATAGTCGGCCGAGGCGAGCACCGCCTCGTGCTCGATCGCGGTCACCACCACATGCCGGTCGCGCCCGGCCGCGATCGCCGCGAGGGTCAGGCCGATGACGCCGAGGTTGTCGCTCTCGGTTCCGCCGCTCGTCAGCACGACCTGCGCCGGGCGCACGCCGGCGATCGCGGCGATGCGCGCGCGGGCATCCGCGAGGCCGTCGGCGGCCCGCCGCCCGAGCGCGTGCGTCGACGAGGGGTTGCCGTGCTCGCCCGTCAGCCACGGCCACATCTCTTCGAGCACCGCCCGCCGCATCGCGGTCGTCGCCGCCTGATCGAGATCGATGAGAGTCACGGATGCCCGCTCGCCGCTACTCGTCAACCGAGATGTCGAGCCCGAGGTCGAGCGCCGCGGCACTGTGGGTGAGCGCGCCGACCGAGATCACGTCGACGCCGGTCTCGGCGATCGCCCGCACGGTGTCGAGCGTGACGCCCCCGCTCGCCTCGATGATCGCCCGGCCGGCGATGAGGGCGACGCCGGCCCGCAGGTCGTCGAGAATGAAGTTGTCGAGCATGATCGTGTCGGGCGCGGCGGCGATCACCGCGGGCAGCTGCTCGAGACGGTCGACCTCCACCTCGAGGTGCATGGTGTGCGGGATGCGCGCGCGCACCGCCCGGATCGCCCCCGTCACATCGAGCCCCTCGCGCTGCAGCACGGCGAGGTGGTTGTCCTTGAGCATGACCGCGTCGCTCAGCGAGTGCCGGTGGTTGTGGCCGCCGCCGGCGCGCACGGCCGCCTTCTCGAGTACGCGCAGGCCCGGCGTCGTCTTGCGAGTGTCCGCGATGCGCACGGGGCGGCCGGATGCGGAGGCCGCGCCCGCGACCGCGTCGACGTACTGCCGGGTGAGGGTGGCGATGCCGCTCAGCCGCTGGCTGAGGTTGAGCGCGACCCGCTCGCCGCGCAGCACCGCGCGCGCGGTGCCGGAGATCTCGGCGATCACCGTTCCGGGGGTCAGCGGGTCGCCGTCGGCGACGAGCCGCGTGACCCGGGTCGTCGGGTCGACGCGCGTGAAGGCCAGCTCGAGTGCGAGGCCGCCCGCGAACACGCCGGTGACGCGGCTCACCACCCGCGCCGTGGCGCTGGCGTCGGCGGGGATCGCCGCCTCGCTCGTGGCGTCGCCCCAGGGCGCGTCCTCCTCGAGCGCGCGATCGACGATCGCCGTCACGGCGGCGAGGGTCGCGCCCTGCAGCTCGTGCGTCATGCGGACACCTCCGCGCGAGCATCCGCTCTCCACAATTCAGGAGATCCGCCTGACGGGCGCACGACGACACGCCGTACTCGCTGCGCGGGGTCGGTGTCGGGGAAGTCGTCGCGCCAGTGCGCTCCCCGTGATTCGGTGCGGGCGAGGGCGGCCGCCGCGGTCAGGCGCGCGAGCGGCAGCAGCGAGCGGGCCTCGTCGTCGGCGGGGTCAGCATCCGCGAGTTCTCGGGTGAAAGCGGCGATCTCGTCGCCCGTGCGCTCGAGGCCGAGGGCTTCCCAGGCGCGGTCGCGCAGGCGGTCGGCGGTACACGGCACGAGTCCGTGGGCCAGGGCGTCGGGTGCGTCGTGCGCCACGACGGGCACGGCGATCTCGAGCGGGTCGGAACTCGTCGACTCCTGAATTGTGGAGACGAGCGTGCGGGCAGAGGCGGGCAGCGGCAGGGGCAGCGCGGGCACCGAGCCCGCGGCGCCGACCGTGTCGCCCGCGCGCCAGCCGACGACGAGGGCCTCGAGCAGCGAGTTCGAGGCGAGCCGGTTGGCGCCGTGCACCCCTGTCGACCCGACCTCGCCGACCGCGAACAGGCCGGGCACGGTGGTGCGGCCATCCATGTCGGTGAGGGCGCCGCCCATCGCGTAGTGCGCCGCTGGCGTCACCGGCACCGGCGACACCGCCCAGTCGACGCCCGAGGCGCGCACGAGCGCGTCGATCGTCGGGAAGCGCCGCTGCAGCACGTCGCGCCCGAGCATCGTCGCGTCGAGCAGCACGGGGGCTCCGCCCTGGGCGCGCATCTGCCGGGCGATCGCGCGGGCGACGATGTCGCGCGGGGCGAGCTCGCCGCGCGGGTCGACGTCGAGCATGAAGCGGCGGCCGTCGGCGTCGAGCAGCGTGGCACCCTCGCCGCGCACGGCTTCGGAGACGAGCCCGCCCCCGGCGAGCACCGTGGGGTGGAACTGCACGAACTCGAGGTCGGCGATCGCCGCACCCGCCGCGTAGGCGAGCACGACCCCGTCGCCCGTCGCGACCGGCGGGTTGGTCGTGTGGCGGTAGAGCCGGCCGTTGCCGCCCGTCGCGATGATGACCGCGTCGGCCGCCACCTCGTCGACGCGTGCCGTGCCCGGCTCGTCACCCGGGCTCTCGACAAGCGCCCCGACGACCGCGCCATCGCGAACGATGAGCGACGCGGCGCGGGCGAACTCGCGGGCCCGGATGCGTCCCTCGCGCACCGCGGCCGCCAGAGCCGTCTCGATCACCCGGCCGGTCGCGTCACCGCCTGCGTGCAGGATGCGCGCGATCGAGTGCGCCGCCTCGAGCCCGCGGGCCCAGTCGCTCACCTCGTCGAAGGGCGCGACGGCGCCCGGCGCCGGGTCGAACGCGACACCGAGACGGACGAGGTCGTGCACCCGGGCAGGGCCCTCTTCGCACAAGATCGAGACGGCGGCCGGATCGCTCAGCCCGGCTCCGGCGATGAGCGTGTCGCGCGCGTGCAGCGCCGCCGAGTCGTCGGGGAACACCGCGGCGGCGATGCCGCCCTGCGCCCAGGCGGTCGAGCCGGCCGTCAGCACGTCTTTCGTGACGATCGTGACGTCGTGCCGCCGGGCCGCGCGCAGCGCGGCGACGAGTCCGGCCATGCCGCTGCCGATGACGAGGATGTGGGCCATGGGGTGCTCCTAGTCGCGGGGCTTCGCGGCGAGCATGCGCTCGAGCGCGAGCTTCGCATCCGCTTGAATGCCGGTGTCGACGACGATCTCGTTGACCACACGGCCGGCCACGAGCTCCTCCAGCACCCACGCCAGGTACCCGGGGTGGATGCGGTACATCGTCGAGCACGGGCAGATGACCGGGTCGAGGCAGAAGATCGTGTGCTGCGGGTACTCGGCGGCGAGCCGGGTGACCATGTTGATCTCGGTGCCGATGGCGAAGGTGGTCGGCTCGGTCGCACCGGCGACGGCGCGGCGGATGTAGTCGGTCGAACCCGCCTCATCGGCGGCGTCGACGACGGGCATCGGGCACTCCGGGTGCACGACGACCCGCACTCCGGGGTGCTCAGCCCGTGCCCGCTCGACCTGCTCGACGGTGAACCGCTTGTGCACGCTGCAGAAGCCGTGCCACAGGATGACCTGGGCGTCGAGCAGCTCGTCACGGGTCGACCCACCGAGCGGCCGGCGCGGGTTCCACATCGGCATGCGCTCGAGCGGCACGCCCATGGCCTTCGCGGTGTTGCGGCCGAGGTGCTGGTCGGGGAAGAACAGCACCCGCTGCCCGCGCTCGAACGCCCACTCGAGCACGGTGGCGGCGTTCGACGAGGTGCACACGATGCCGCCGTTGCGCCCGCAGAACGCCTTGAGCGCGGCCGAGGAGTTCATGTACGTGACGGGGATGACCGGCGCGCGCCCCTCGGCATCGGGTTCGGTGCCGTACACCGACATGAGCTCGTCCCAGGCCGCCTGCACCGAGTCGATGTCGGCCATGTCGGCCATCGAGCACCCGGCGGCGAGGTTCGGCAGGATCACCCGCTGCTCGTCGCGCGCGAGGATGTCGGCCGTCTCGGCCATGAAGTGCACGCCGCAGAACACGATGTACTCGGCGTCGGGCTTGGTGAGCGCGGCGTTGGCGAGTTGGAACGAATCGCCGAGGAAGTCGGCGTGCTGCACGACCTCGTCGCGCTGGTAGAAGTGGCCGAGGATGACGAGGCGGTCGCCGAGGGCATCCTTCGCGGCACGGATGCGGGCGTGCAGCTCGTCGTTCGTGGCGACCTGGTACTCCGCGGGCAGGGCGCCCTGGCGCGGCGAGCCGGTCGGAATGACGTCGTGCATCGACGAACCGGGGCCGTAGCCCGGCACGGTGTCGAACTCCCACGGGCCCTTGTCGAGCTCGGGGGTGCAGGTGTCGCCCCGCGCCTGCCCGTTGGTGATGAGCCGGATGGTCGTGGCGACGGAGGCGTCGATGGTGCTCATGCGCTGGTCCTCAGGTGCTCGGGGGTCGTGCGGGTGTCGGGGGCGGTGCGGCGGTTCAGTGGGCCGACGTCGACGAGCGCGACATCGCCGGTGTAGCGGTAGAGGCGCGGCGGGCGGTGCCGGCCACCCGTGACGACCTCGCCGGTGGGCTCGATCACCCCGCTGGTCTCCATCTGCCGCCGGAAGTTCGCCGGGTCTAGGGGCTTGCGCAGCACGGCCTCGTAGACCTCGCGCAGCTCGGCGATCGTGAAGCGCGGGCCCAAGAAGGCGTGGGCAATCGCGGAGTACTCCATCTTCGTGCGCAGCCGCCAGAGGGCGTAGTCGACGATGAGGTTGTGGTCGAAGGCGAGGTCGGGCAGCTCGTCGGCGGCGAACCACCGCACGTTCTCCCCCAGGCTGACGCGCTCGGCCTCGTCGGGGCGTACGAGGGCCCAGTACACGATCGACACCATGCGCTGCTCGGGCGACCGGTCGACGTCGCCGAAGGCGTACAGCTGCTCGAGGTAGGCCGGCTCGAGGTGCGTGGTCTCGCCGAGGTTGCGGCGCGCAGCGCTCTCGAGGCTCTCGTCGACGCGCACCATGCCGCCCGGCAGCGCCCAGCGGCCGAGGTACGGCTCGCGCGTGCGGCGCACGAGGGGAAGCCACACGGTGGGGGCCCCGCGGTCGTCGCGGCGCAGAGCGAAGATGACGGTCGAGACGGCGAGCCCGATGGTTGACGGAGAGCCCGTCCCGGCAGCGCTGTTGGCGATCACCGGTGCTCCTCTCCCTCGATCCCGCTTGTTAAAGTCACTGCGACCTGAACAGAGTCTAGCACTTCGGGTGCGGGTGACACGAACACGGGAGCGAACCGCGCGCGCGCATCCAGCCCCCAGAATGGGCGTGTGGACGAGCTGTTCGTGATCCCCCTCTGGGCCGACCTGCTGGCCGTCGGCATCGGTGCGCTGCAGGGAGCCCTGTTCGCAGCGCAGTTCCGCGACCGTCGGCTCGACTGGCTGGGCGTCGCGATCATCGGCATCGTCGTCGGCTTCGGCGGCGGTCTACTGCGCGACCTGCTGCTGAACGTTCCGCTCGCGCCGCTGCAGTCGAACTGGTACGTCATCGTCGCGACGGCCGCGGCCCTGCTCGGCATGCTGCTCGAGCGGGTCTTCTCGCGACTGAGCAGGCTCATCACCGTACTCGACGCCCTGACGATCGGCCTGTTCGGCGCGATCGGCACCACCAAGGCCCTCGCGCTCGGGCTGCCCGAGGTCGCGGCGGTGTTCGTCGGCGTGCTCGCCGCGGTGGGCGGGTCGATCTTGCGCGACCTGCTGCTGAACCTGCCGATCGCGCTCATGCACGTCGGGTCGCTCTACGCGGTCGCCGCGGCGGCCGGCGCGGGCTCGATCGCGGTGCTGCTGGCGGTCGACGTCGACGTGCTGCTCGCGGGTGCGATCGGCGTCGCCCTCACCTTCGGGGTGCGCATCGCCTCGGTGCTGTTCGGCTGGAGCCTGCCCGAGCAGCGGGCCATCACGCGCTTGCCGAAGCTGCCCGCGCTCCCCCGCCGCGGCGGACGCGCTGCCGACGGCCGGGATGCGGAAGCCGGCGCCGAGCGCGGGCGCACCGTCACGACCGCCACGGGCGTGATCCACCTGCACCCCACGACCGCCACGATCCCGATCATCGGCGACGACGCCGGTGAGCCGCGCACGCGTCGTCGCTCCCCCATCCCCGGCGCGAGCCGCGGGCGCTGATCGCATGTCCGACACCGTGTCCGTCTTCGAGTCCGCCCGCCCGCGACTGACGGGCCTCGCCTACCGGCTGCTCGGCTCGTGGGCGGAGGCGGAGGACGTCGTACAGGATGCGTGGCCCAAGTGGAGCGCCGCCGCCCAGCCCGACCCGGCCGCCGCCGGCATCGTCAACCCCGACGCGTACCTGACGACCATGGTCACGCGGCTCGCCCTCACCGCGCTCGACTCGGCGCGCGTGCGCCGCGAGCAGTACGTCGGGCCCTGGCTGCCCGAACCCGTCGACACGCGTGCCGATCCGGCGCTCGGCGCCGAGCGGGCCGAGGCGCTCGACCTCGCCACGCTGCTGCTGCTCGAGCGGCTCAGCGGCCCCGAGCGCGCGGCCCTCGTGCTGCGCGAGGCTTTCGCGTACGACTACTCCGCCCTCGCCGAGGTGCTCGGCACGAGCGAGTCCGCCGCGCGGCAGCTCGTCTCGCGCGGGCGACGCGCGCTCGAGGGGCATCGACGGCAGCGAGTCGACGACACCGAGCGGGCACGATTGCTCAGCGCCTTCGTGGCCGCGGCCCAGGGCGGCGACCTCACCGCACTCGAAGCCGTGCTCGTTCCCAACGCCGTCGCGATCAGCGACGGAGGCGGGGTCGCGAGCGCGGCGCGCCGACCGGTGCACGGGGCCGACAACGTGGCGCGCTTCGTGCTCGGGGTGCTCGAGAAGTTCGGTCAGGGGGTGCGCAGCATCCCGGTCGAGGCGAACGGCGAGCTCGCCTTCCTCGCCGTCGCCGACACGCCCGACGGAGTGGAGCCCGTCGCGCTGTGGTCGCTCGATATCGGCGCCGGGGGCGTGCGGGCCGTGCACATCGTGCGCACGCCGCTCAAGCTCGCGCGCTTCACGGCGGCGGCGCTGACCCCGATCGACCTGTCACAGAACGACTCACCGCCCGGTCGACTCTGAGAGGGCGCACCCGCGCGCCCCGGAGAGGACACCATGACCCTGCTCGTCACCGGCGGCACCGGAACCCTCGGCCGCCCCACCGTCGCCGCCCTGCGCGCGGCCGGGCATGAGCCGCGCATCCTGAGCCGCCGCTCCGGCGCCTCGCACGCGATCGCCGACCTGCAGTCGGGCGCGGGCCTCGCCGCAGCCCTCGACGGTGTCGACACCGTTCTGCACCTGGCCACCAACCGGCGGTCGGATGCCCGCGCGACCCAGAACCTCGTCGACGCCGCCCGTTCCGCCGGTGTGCAGCACCTCGTGTATCTGTCGATCGTCGGCGTCGACGTCGTGCCGCTCGGCTACTACCGCTCGAAGCTGGCCTGCGAGCGGATCATCGCCGAGTCGGGGGTCGCCCACACGATCTTGCGCGCCACCCAGTTCCACGACTTCGTCGCGGGGGCCTTCCGCGCGCAGCGCCGACTGCCGCGCGTGATCACCGTCGACGTGCCGTTCCAGCCCATCGACACGGGCGCGGTGGCCGCGCGGCTCGTCGAGCTCGTCGCGGCTGCGCCCGCAGGCGGACGGGTCGACGACCTCGGCGGCCCCGAGGTGCTGCCGATGCGCGCGCTGGCGCAGCAGTGGCTCGAAGCGCGCGGCGCCGACCCCGAGGCCGCCCGCCGTCGCGTCGTCGAGTGGCGCGCGCCCGGCCGGCTCGTCGGCGCGTACCGGGCCGGACGGCACACGACCGGGCGGCCCGGGCCGGGCATCCGTTTCGCCGACTGGGCGGCGACCGCGGCGGGCTAGCCGGCGCTGACGAGCGTGCGGTCGGGGCTCTCGAGTCGGATCGCCCGGTTGACCGCCGAGACGACGGCCTTGAGCGACGCGGTTGAGATATCGGGGTCGATGCCGACACCCCACAGCGTGCGGCCGTTGACCTCGAGCTCGACGTAGGCGGCGGCGTGGGCATCCCCGCCCGCCGACAGCGCGTGCTCGACGTAGTCGAAGAGGCGGATGGCGATGCCCTGGCCCTCCATCATGTTCAGGAATGCCGCGACGGGTCCGTTGCCGGTCGCCTCGATAGCCGAAATGTCCTCGCCGTCGCGCAGGGTCGCACTGAGCTGCACGACGCCCGACATGTCGCTCGACGTGCGGGTCGACAGCAGCTCGAACCGGCCCCACTTGGCGTCGGGGTCGGGTGAGGGCAGGTACTCGTCCTGGAAGATCGCCCAGATCTCGGCGCTCGTCACCTCGCCGCCCTCGGCGTCGGTCTTCGCCTGCACCACGTGACTGAACTCGATCTGCAGCTTGCGCGGCAGGTCGAGGTTGTGGTCGGTCTTGAGCAGGTAGGCGACGCCGCCCTTGCCCGACTGCGAGTTGACGCGGATGACCGCCTCGTAGGTGCGGCCGAGATCCTTCGGGTCGACGGGCAGGTAGGGCACACCCCACACGAGCTCGTCGACGTGCTTGCCCTCGGCCTCGGCCCGGGCATCCATCGCCTCGAAGCCCTTCTTGATGGCGTCTTGGTGGCTGCCGCTGAACGCCGTGTAGACGAGGTCGCCGGCCCAGGGGCTGCGCTCGTGCACCTTCAGCTGGTTGCAGTACTCGGCGGTGCGCTTGATCTCGTCGAGGTCGCTGAAGTCGATGTGCGGGTCGATGCCCTGCGTGAACAGGTTGATGCCGAGGGCGACGAGGTCGACGTTGCCGGTGCGCTCGCCGTTGCCGAACAGGCAGCCCTCGATGCGGTCGGCGCCGGCCATGTAGCCGAGCTCGGCGGCGGCGACGGCGGTGCCGCGGTCGTTGTGCGGGTGCAGGCTGAGGATGACGCTCTCGCGGCGGGCGAGGCGCCGGTTCATCCACTCGATCGAGTCGGCGTAGACGTTCGGCGACGTCATCTCGACCGTGGCGGGCAGGTTGATGATGATCTTGCGGTCGGGGGTCGGCGCGATCTGCTCGATGACCGCATTGCAGACCTCGAGCGCCGTCTCGAGCTCGGTGCCCGTGTAGCTCTCGGGGCTGTACTCGTAGAAGATCTCGGTGCCCGGCACGGTCGACTCATACTGCTGACACCAGCGCGCGCCCTGCAGCGCGATCTCCTTCACACCCTCGACGTCGGTGCGGAACACGACCTCGCGCTGCAGCGCACTCGTCGAGTTGTAGAAGTGCACGATCGCGCGCTTCGCGCCGCGGATCGACTCATAGGTGCGGGCGATGAGGTGCTCGCGCGCCTGCGTCAGCACCTGGATCGTCACGTCGTCGGGAATCAGATCCTCGTCGATGAGCGTGCGCACGAAGTCGAAGTCGGTCTGGCTCGCCGACGGGAACCCGACCTCGATCTCCTTGTAGCCCATGCGCACGAGCAGGTCGAACATGATGCGCTTGCGCTCGGGGCTCATCGGGTCGATGAGGGCCTGGTTGCCGTCGCGCAGGTCGACCGCGCACCAGCGCGGCGCCTCGGTGATGCGCTTGCTCGGCCAGGTGCGGTCGGGCAGGTCGACGGCGAACTGCTCGTGGTACGGCTGATACTTGTGGATCGGCATGCCCGAGGGCTGCTGGCGGTTCTCCATGGTGTTCTCCTGCTGGTCTGGTTCGAAGGGCCTGATTCGAGAGGCTCTAGCCGACGACGAACTCCGCGACGAGGGAGGCTATGGGTCTAAGCCTCGTCGCGGCAGCGAAGAAGGAGCTGGCCGAACACGCTCTCAGGGTACACCCGCTCCGCGCGGGGTCGCGAATGCGGCTCGGGATGCGGTGCCGTCAGCCTTTCGGATGAAAAGGCTCATCCGCTCGGGTGAGTGGCGCGAGTTTCGCTCGGGTGCGGGCCGCGCGGCCCGTACCGTGGCGGACATGTTCGATCGACTCATCACGTGGTTCACGCCCGAGCGCCGCGCGCGCATCGCCTTCCCGCTCGAGATCGCACTCGGAGCGTGGCTCGCACTCGCCATCCTGCTCAATCAGCAGTGGTGGGGCGGGATCGCCCTGGGCTTGATCAACGGCGGCGTCGCGGTGCTCCTCGGTCTCGCGGTCGCGCTGCATCGCGCGCGACCGGCGATCGCGCTCGCCGCCCTCGTGGCCGGCGGGCTCGGAACGGTCGCGGGCTTCCTCGTCAGCGGGTACCCCGACAACGGTTTCGTTTTCCTGGCAGCCGCGATCGTTCTCTTCGGCGCCTCGGCCTACGGCACATCGTCGGCGAGATGGACCGCGCTGGGTCTGTCACTCTTCGTCGCCGCGATCATGCTCGTCACTGTCATCATCTCGGCGGGCACGTACTACGGGGTGGGTCTGGGCTACGTCGTGCAGCACGGCATCGCGCTGCTGTTCTGGACGGTGGTGCCGCTGCTGCCGTGGGTCCTCGGCGAGCTCGTGCGCAGCATCCGAAATCGGCGCGCACTCAGCGCGACCGTCGCGACGGTGAGCACGCAGCGCGATGCGGCCCTGACCCGCGCCGACCTCGAGGCCGAGCGCACACGGGTCGCGCGCGACGTGCACGACATCGTCGCCCACTCGCTCACGGTCGTCATCGCGCAGGCCGATGGGGCGCGGTACGCGACGGCGGGCGACTCTCCCGCGACGGCCGACGCTTTCGAGACGATCGCGCAGACCGCGCGGGATGCCCTCGCCGACGTGCGCGTGCTGCTCACCGAGCTGCGGCACACGCAGGAGGCCGGCCCGCAGCCTGGGCTCGTCGACCTCGACGCGCTGCTCGACTCGATGCGCGACTCGGGGCTCGCGCTCGAGGTGCGCGAGTTCGGCGAACGCGGGCGCCTGACCGAGACGCGCGAGCTCGCGATGTACCGCATCGTGCAGGAGTCACTCACAAACGCCCTGCGGCACGGCGACGGGGCCGCGACGCTCGAGCTCGAGTGGGGCGAGCAGGCCGTCGACCTCGTGGTGACCAACACGGCGGCCGCGGGGCATGAGGAGTCGGAGACTCGCGAATCCACGGAACGGGGGCACGGCATCGACGGGATGCGCGAGCGCGCATCCCTCGCCGGGGGCGAGCTGAGCGTGCACGAGGGGCCGGTGTTCCGCGTGCGGGCCCGACTGCCCCTCGAGCAGCGGCCCGACGCGCCGACCGATGCGCAGCCCGAGACCGCCGGCCGCGAGCCCGCCATGCCGACCGGCGAGCGGGCGGCCGCCGAGGTGCTCGCGTGACCGCCCCCGCCGCCCCCGCGCCGGTGGTCGTGCTGATCACGCTCGTGACCGTGCCGCGCCGTCCGCTCGACCCGGCCGCCCTGCCGTGGAGCGCACCGTGAGCGCGATCCGCGTGCTGCTCGTCGACGACCAGCCGCTGTTCCGCCGCGGGGTGCGCATGCTCGTCGACTCGCAGCCCGACCTGACCGTGGTCGGCGAGGCCGGCGACGGCGAGCAGGCCGCGGTCGTCGCGGCCGAGACGCTGCCCGACGTGGTGCTCATGGACATCCGGATGCCGAACGCTGACGGCATCGCGGGCACGGCGGGCATCCTGCGATCGGCCACTGAGGCGGGGCGCACCCCGCCGCGCGTCATCGTGCTGACCACGTTCGACCTCGACGACGCGGCCCTACGGGCGATCCGCGCGGGAGCGAGCGGCTTCCTGCTGAAGGATGCCGAGCCCGAGTTTCTGCTCGCGGCCATCCGCGCCGTGCACGGCGGGCACGCGGTCGTGGCGCCCGGCGCGATCGCCGACCTGCTCGCGCACGTGGCTCCCGGTGCGGTGGATGCTCACCGCGCCCGCACGCCCGCCGAGCTCTCGGCGGCGCGCGATGCGGCGCTGCCCACCCTCAGCAAGCGCGAGCGCGAGATCTTCACCGCCATCGCCGAGGGCCTCAGCAACGCCGAGATCGCCGCCCGCGAGTTCGTGACCGAGGCGACGGTGAAGTCACACGTCGGACGCATCCTCGCCAAGCTCGGCCTGCGCGACCGCGTGCAGGTGGTGCTCTACGCCCACGACCACGGGGTGCTGCCCCGTCGCTGAGCGAGGCTGACCGGCGCCGAGCGGCGCCGAACACCCCGGCGCGGCCCTAGAAGCCGAGCCTGCCCAGCTGCTTCGGGTCGCGCTGCCACTCTTTGGCGACCTTCACGTGCAGCTTCAGGAAGACGCGCGCGCCGAGCAGCTGCTCGATGCCGACGCGGGCGCGGGCACCCACCTCGCCCAGTCGCGAACCCTTGTGCCCGATGATGATGCCCTTCTGGCTGTCGCGCTCGACCCAGACGTTGGCGTAGATCTCGACGAGACCGTTGTCGCGCGTGCTCATCTCGTCGATGGTGACGGCGAGCGAGTGCGGCAGCTCGTCGCTGACGCCCTCGAGTGCGGCCTCGCGGATCAGCTCGGCGACGCGATCTTCGGTCGACTCATCGGTCACCGCGTCGGCCTCGTACAGCGGGGGCGATTCGGGCATGAGCGCGATCAGCTGCTCGGCGAGCAGATCGACCTGGTCGCCGGTGAGCGCCGACAGCGGGATGATGAGGTCCCACTCGCGCAGCTCCGACACGGCGAGCAGCTGCTCGGCGACGCGCGTGGCGCCCGCCGTGTCGGTCTTGGTCACGATCGCGACCTTCTTCACCCGGCCGACGCTGTCGAGCTGCTCATTGATGTAGCGGTCACCCGGCCCGATCGGCTCGTTGGCGGGCACGCAGAAGCCGATGACGTCGACGTCGCCGAGGGTCTCCTGCACCACCGCGTTGAGCCGCTCGCCGAGCAGCGTTCGCGGCCGGTGCATGCCCGGCGTATCGACGACGATCAATTGGCCGGATGGTCGATGCACGATGCCCCGGATGGCCCGCCGCGTCGTCTGCGGTTTCGAGCTCGTGATCGCCACCTTCTCGCCGACGAGCGCGTTGGTGAGCGTCGACTTTCCGACGTTCGGCCGCCCGACGAAGGTGACGAAGCCGGCGCGGAAGAGCTCCTCCGCGGGCGCGGCCGCGCCGGCGCGCGGTGCGCGGTCGCTCACCCGTCGCCCTCGGCTTCGCGCGGGCCCTGCGTCTCGCGGTCTCCGGCGAACGCGATGCGGGCATCCACGAGCGCCTGATCGGCCTCGACGATGACGGTGACGACCTGCTTGCGACGCCCCTCGGTGCGCTCGGCGGTGAGGTGCAGGCCGTCGACCGTGACGGTCGACCCGCGTACCGGCAGGCGGCCGAGGTGCTTGGCGAGCAGGCCGCCGACGGTGTCGACGTCGTCGTCGTCGAGCTCGATGCCGAACAGGTCGCCGAGCTCGTCGACGGGCATGCGGGCGCTCACCCGGTACCGGGTCTCATCGAGCCGCTCGCTGTCGGGCGTCTCACGGTCGTACTCGTCGGAGATCTCGCCGACGAGCTCCTCGATGAGGTCCTCCATCGTCACGAGCCCCGCGATACCGCCGTACTCGTCGACGACGAGCGCCAGATGGTTCGACTCGAGCTGCAGCTGACGCAGAGCGTCGTCGGCCTTCTTCGACTCGGGAAGGAAGAGCGCGGGGCGCGCGATGCCGTCGACCGGGGTCGCTGCGGCCTCGGCCGGGTGCTCGACCGTGAGACGGGCGGCATCGCGCAGGTAGACCACCCCGAGCACCTCGTCGGTGTCCTCGCCCACCAGCGGAGCACGCGAGAGCCCGGTGCGCAGGAAGAGAGCCATGGCGTCGCCGACCGTCGCGCCCTGCTCGAGCACGACCATGTCGGTGCGGGGGACCATCACTTCTCGCACGATCGTGTCGTTGAACTCGAAGATCGAGTGGATGAGCTCGCGATCCTCCTCCTCGAGAACATCGAGCTCGGTGGCCTCGTCGACCATGCTGAGCAGCTGCTCTTCGCTCGAGAAGCTCGCGCTCGACGGCCGCCCGGGCGTGACACGGTTGCCGAGCGCGACGAGGGCATCCGCCAGCGGCCCGGTGATGACGCGCACGGCGCGGATCAGCCCGTCGAAGGTGCCGATCATGGCGCGCGGGTGCGCGCGGCCGACCGAGCGCGGGCTCGACCCGACGAGGATGAACGAGACGCCGATCATGATGCCCGCGCTGATCAGCAGCACCCACCACCACTCGTCGATGAGGGTGGCGAATCCGATGGTGACGAGCACGGCGGCGATCGTCTCGGCGACGATGCGGAGGAAATTGAGGGCGTTGACGTGGGCGCCCACGTCGGCGGCGACGGCGTGCAGTCGCTTCGGCCGCTTGCGGGTCGACGCGATGTCGACGAGCTCGATGCGGCTGACGACGCCGAGCGCGGCGTCGAGCGACGCGAGCAGACCGCCGACCGCGACGAGCAGCAGTGCGACGAGGAAGAAGACGAGGGTGGCCGTCACCGGCGGCGCCTGCGCTCATCGAGGGCGAAGCTGACGAGGATGTCGCGCTGGATGCCGAACATCTCCTTCTCATCGTCGGGCTCGGCGTGGTCGAAGCCGAGCAGGTGCAGGATGCCGTGGGTCGTCAGCAGCAGCAGCTCGTCCTGCGTCGAGTGGCCGGCGGCCTGCGCCTGCTGCACGGCCACCTGCGGGCACAGCACGATGTCGCCGAGCAGCCCGGGCGGAGCCGGCTCGTCGTCGCTGCCGGGCCGCAGCTCGTCCATGGGGAAGCTCAGCACGTCGGTGGGGCCGGGTTCGTCCATCCACTGCACGTGCAGCTGCTCGATGGCCGCCTCGTCGACGAGCACGATCGCGAGCTCGGCGTCGCGGTGCACATTGAGGTGATCGAAGGCGTGCAGGGCGAGCCGCTGCAGGGCCGCCTCATCGACCGGGATGCCCGACTCGTTGTTGATCTCGACCGCCATGGCCTAGCGCCCTCCCGCTCCGGGCCGCGGTCGCCGCGGTTGCCGGTCGCGCGGCAGCCCGCGCCGCCGCTCCTCGCGGTTGGCGCCCTCGACCGGGTCGGGCAGGCCGTTCTCGCGCGCGTGGCGCCGGGCCTGCTGCTCGGCGTCGTACGTGGTGTACGCATCCACGATGCGGCCGACCAGTGAGTGCCGCACGACGTCGTCGGAGGTGAGGCGCGCGAAATGGATGTCGTCGATGTCATCGAGCACGCGCGTGACGAGCTGGAGTCCGCTCGCGCCGGTGGGCAGGTCGATCTGGGTGATGTCGCCGGTGACGACCATCGTCGAGCCGAACCCGAGGCGGGTGAGGAACATCTTCATCTGCTCGGGCGTCGTGTTCTGCGCCTCGTCGAGCACGATGAACGAGTTGTTGAGCGTGCGCCCGCGCATGTACGCGAGCGGCGCGACCTCGACGACACCGGTCGCGAGCAGCTTCGGCACGAGCTCCGGGTCCATCATCTCGTTGAGCGCGTCGTACAGCGGCCGCAGGTAGGGGTCGATCTTGTCGGTGAGGGTGCCGGGCAGGAAGCCCAGGCGCTCCCCCGCCTCGACGGCGGGCCGCGTCAGGATGATGCGGTCGACCTCCTTGCGCTGCAGGGCCTGCACGGCCTTCGCCATCGCCAGGTAGGTCTTGCCCGTTCCGGCCGGTCCGATGCCGAACACGATCGTGTGGTGATCGATCGCGTCGACGTAGGCCTTCTGCCCGAGCGTCTTGGGCCGGATGCTCTTGCCGCGGCTCGTCAGGATCGCCTGGCTCAGCACCTCCGCGGGGCTGCCCTGACCCTGGTCGATGATGCGGGCCGAGCTGGCCACCTCGACCTCGCCGAGCTCGTGCCCGCCGCGCACCATGACGAGAAGCTCGTCGATGAGCCGCTTCGCGGCGGCGACCTGCGCGGGGTCGCCCTCGAGGGTGATCTGGTTGCCGCGCACGTGCACGTCGACCAGCGGGTACTGCTTCTCGAGCGTCGTCAGCAGGCGGTCCTGCGGGCCGAGCAGGCGCACCATGGCGACCCCGTCGACGTCGAGCTGCTCGTGGGCGCGCGGTGTGCGCGCGGAATCGTCAGTGGGCAAGGCGTCCCTCGGTCAGGCCTCCCGCGAGCACGTGGGCGTGCACGTGGAAGACGGTCTGCCCGGCGTTCTGGCCGGTGTTGAAGACGAGCCGGAAGTGGCCGTCGGCGTGCTCGTTGGCGAGCTGGTGCGCGGTCGCGACGACGTCGGCGAGCAGGGCCGGGTCACCCGCGGCGAGCTCGGCGACATCGCGGTAGCGCGACGTCTTCGGCACGACGAGCAAGTGCACGGGAGCCTGCGGTGCGATGTCGCGGAAGGCGATCACCGTCTCGGTCTCGTGCACGATGTCGGCCGGGATCTCGCGCGCGATGATGCGGCTGAAGATCGACGGCTCGGCGCCCGGGTGCTCGCTGGTCATGACACCCAGTCTAGAGCGCGGGTCTGCGGCCGTGCCGGGTGCTCCGGGCCGCTCACCACCGGCCGAGGCGGGTCGAGAGCACGGCGATCGCCGCCGGGCCCGCGGTCGAGGTGCGCAGCACGCTGGCGCCGAGCCGCACGGCGCGGGCTCCGCCCGCGACGAGCCGCTGCCGCTCCTCGGGGGCGACCCCGCCCTCGGGGCCGACGACGATGAGCACGTCGCCGTGCCCGAGCGCGGCGGCGTCGAGCGCGGTGAGGGCGTGCTCGGCCGCGGGCTCGAGCACGAGCACGGTCGCCTCCGCGGCGCGCGCCGCCAGGTCGGCGGTCGTGGCGAGGGGCTCGACCGTGGGCATCCACGGCCGCACCGACTGCTTGGTCGCCTCGCGCGCGATGGTCTGCCAGCGCTCGCGGTTCTTCGCCGCCTTCGCAGCATCCCAGCGCGCGACGCTGCGGGCCGCCTGCCAGGGGATGATGCCGTCGACGCCGAGCTCGGTCGCGGCCTGCACGGCGAGCTCGTCGCGGTCGCCCTTCGCGAGCGCCTGCACGAGGTGGATGCTCGGCCGCGGCCGCTCGGAGCGCTCGACCCGGTCGACCGCGAGCGCGACCTCGCCCGGCTGGGCGCTCACGACGGCGCCGTGCACGACGAGCCCCGCCCCGTCGCCCAGCCGCAGCTGCTCGCCGACGCGCACGCGCGCGACGGTCGCGGCGTGCCGCGCGTCGGAGCCGCGCAGCCGCACGACCGGCTCCCCCGGGCCCGCCTCAGCGTCGGCCAGCTGCGCCGCCAGCGTCTCCTCGAGGTAGAAGTGAGCCACGGGACAGCTAGAGGTTGAGGAAGCGGTCGCGCAGCTTGGCGAAGATGCCCTGCTGGAACGTCGAGAACTGCGGCGGCACCGGCCGGCGGCTGGAGGCGAACTGCCGGATCAACTCGGTCTCCTTGCTGTTCAGCCGTACGGGTGTCACCACCTGCACGCCGAGCTTGAGGTCGCCCCGGCCCGAGCCGCGCAGCCGCGTGATGCCGCGCTCTTTGATGGTGATGATCTCGGCGCTCTGGGTTCCGGGCTTGATCTCGACCGTCACGTCGCCGTCGAGCCCGGGCAGCGTCACCGTCGTGCCGAGAATGGCGTCGGTCATCTGCACCTCGACCGTCGCGAGCAGGTCGTCGCCGTTGCGGCTGAAGGTGTCGTGCGTCTTGACCTTGATCTCGAGGTAGAGGTCGCCGTTGGGGCCGCCGGCCGGGCCGACCTCGCCCTGCCCGGGCAGCTGGATGCGCACACCCGTGTCGACCCCCGCGGGAATGTCGACGGGAATGGCCCGGCGAGCCCGCACGCGCCCTTGACCGGCGCACGTCGGGCAAGGGCTGGGGATCACCGTGCCGTAGCCGCGGCACGTGCCGCAGGGGCTGGAGGTCATGACGTTGCCGAGCAGGCTGCGCACCGTGCGCTGGATCTGCCCCGACCCGCGGCAGATGTCGCAGGTCTGCGGGCTCGTGCCCGGCGAGCAGCACGAGCCCTCGCACGTGCTGCAGAGGATCGCCGTGTCGACCTCGAGCGTGCGGGTCGTGCCGAAGACGATCTCGTCGAGATCGACCTCGACGCGCAGCAGCGCGTCCTGCCCGCGCTCGCGGCGGCTGCGCGGCCCGCGCTGCTGCTGGCCGCCGCCGAAGAACGTCTCGAAGATGTCGCCGAAGCCGCCGAAACCGGATGCTCCGCCGAAGCCCGCCGACCCGCCCAGGTCGTACTGCTGCCGCTGCTGCGGGTCGCTCAGCACGTCGTAGGCGTGGGTGACCTGCTTGAACCGCTCAGCTGCCTCCGCGCTCGGGTTGACGTCGGGATGCAGCTCGCGGGCCAGACGGCGGTACGCCTTCTTGATGTCGTCGGCGCTCGCCTGACGGTCGACGCCGAGCACCTCGTAATGGTCTGCCACTTATTCCTCACCGAGCAGCCGCGACACGTACCGGGCGACGGCGCGCACTGCTGCCATGTTGTTCGAGTAATCCATGCGCGTGGGGCCGAGCACCCCGAGCTTCGCGCTGCTGTCGGCGCCCACGCGGTACGCGCTCGTGACCACCGCGATCTCCTTCAGCGCATCGTCGTTCTCGCGCCCGATGCGGGTGGTGACGCCGTTCTCGTCGACCTGCATCTCGCTGAACAGCTTCAGCAGCGTCACCTGCTCCTCGAGCGCCTCCAGCACCGGGTACACGCTGCCGGCGAAGTCGCCCTCCGTGCGCACGAGGTTCGCGGCACCGGCCATGACGAGCCGGTCGGTTCGCTGAGCATCCACGTGGCCGACGAGGGCATCGGCGATGACGGCCACCGCGTCGGCGCGGTCGGGCGCGAAGCGATCGGTGAGCCGCGCGGCGACGTCGGGCACCTCGGTGAGCGCCTGACCGGCGAGCGCCGCATTGAGCTTGGCCCGCAGCTCGCCGATGAAGGCGTCGTCGGCCTCGATCGGCAGCTCGATGATGCGCTGGTCGACCCGACCGCCGTCGGTGATGAACACGGTCATGAGCCGGGTCGCCGTCATCGGCACGAGCTCGATGTGCCGCACGCGGGCGTTGCCGAGGGTGGGGTACTGCACGAGCGCGACCTGGTTGGTCAGGTGCGAGAGCAAGCGAACGGTGCGCGCGAACACGTCATCGAGATCGACCGACTGGTCGAGGAACGCGGCGATCGCCTGCCGCTGGGCGGGGCTCAGCGGCCGCAGGTCGGCGAACTGGTCGACGAAGACGCGATAGCCCTTGTCGGTGGGCACCCGGCCCGAGGAGGTGTGCGGAGCCGTGATGAGCTCCTCCTCCTCGAGCAGCGCCATGTCATTGCGGATGGTCGCGGCCGAGACCCCGAACTGGTGCCGGTCGACGATCGCCTTCGACCCGACCGGCTCGCGCGAGGCCACGTAGTCGAGCACGATGGCGCGCAGCACGTGCAGGGCTCGCTCCGAGACCATGGCTCCGACTCCCCTCGCTCGTTCGACCGGTTCGAGGCCGCGCTCGTCGCTGGCACTCGCGACGACGGACTGCCAATTCTACCCCGCAACACGGCGTCGCATCATTGCCACGGCGGATGCTCGGCGCTAGGTTTGCCTCGTGCTCCACCCCGGGACCCATCCGTCCGACCTAGGAACATCGAAAGGCAGTACTCATGACTGACCAGACGCCGCCCCCCGCCGCTCCCACGCCGGCCGCCCCGCTCTCGGAGGCGGAGGACCGCCAGTGGGCCTCGTTCGCCCACCTCGGCGGCATCATCGGCATCCTGCCCGCGCTGATCATCTGGCTCGTCTTCAAGGACCGCGGTTCGTTCACGAACCAGGAGTCGAAGGAGGCCCTGAACTTCCAGATCGCCGTTCTGATCGGCCAGATCGCCATCCTGATCATCAACTCGATCCTCGGGGTGGTGACCTTCGGCTTCTGGGCGCTGATCGGCTGGATCTTCCCGCTCGCGCTCTGGGTGCTCTCGCTCATCTGGAGCATCATGGGCTTCACCAAGGCCAAGGACGGCACGGCGTACCGCTACCCGGTCAGCCTGCGCCTCATCAAGTAGTCCGCACGGCGACGACCCGCGGGCCCCGACCTCACCGGTCGGGGCCCGCGGGTGTTTAATGACCGCATGAGCGACCAGCCCCCCATGACCCCGCCGCCCGCCAACCCCTACGCCTCGACCCCGCAGCCGATGAGCCCCGGCGACGAGAAGCTGTGGGCCACCCTCGTGCACATCGGCGGCATCTTCTTCGGGTTCATTCCGGCCCTGCTCGGCTACCTGCTGCTGAAGGACCGCGGCCCGTTCGTGCGGGGACACACCGCCACGGCGCTCAACTTCCAGCTGACGATGGTGATCGCGTCGGCCGTGGGTGCGATCACGGCGCTCTTCGGAATCGGCATCGTCATCATCTTCGCCGTGGGCATCCTCATCCTGGTGTTCTCGATCATCGCGGCGCTCGCGGCCAACCGGGGCGAGGCGTACCTCTACCCGCTGACGATCACGTTCCTGAAGTAACCGCGCTCAGTCGGGCAGCAGGCGCCGCACGACCGCATCGGCGAGCAGGCGCCCGCGCAGGGTGAGCACGACCGTGCCGCGCAGCGCGGGCCCCGGCTCGACGAGCTCATCGGCGATGAGCTGGGCGACGGCGCGGCGGCCGAGCGCGGTGAGGGCATCCGTCGGCAGGCCCTCGACGAGGCGGGTCTGCAGCAGCACGCGCTCGACGCGACGGGTCTCGGCGTCGAGCGTCTCGCGCCCGGCGGCCGGGCTCAGCCCTGCCGCGAGGCGCTGGGCGTAGGCGGCGGGGTGCTTGACGTTCCACCAGCGCACGCCGCCGACGTGGCTGTGCGCGCCGGGGCCGACGCCCCACCAGTCGTGGCCGAGCCAGTAGGCGCGGTTGTGGCGCGAGCGGTGGGCGGGTGCGTCGGCCGTGCCGCGCGCCCAGTTGCTGACCTCGTACCAGTGGTAGCCGGCGGCGGTGAGGCGGGCATCCGCCGCCTCGTAGAGCGCGGCGTGCAGATCGTCGTCGACCGGCGGCACCTCACCGCGCGCGATCTGGCGAGCGAGCTTCGTGCCCTCCTCGACGATGAGGGCGTAGGCGCTGATGTGGTCGGGTTCGCAGGCGAGGGCGTCGTCGAGGCTGCGCGCCCAGTCGTCGGCCGACTCGCCGGGCGTGCCGTAGATGAGGTCGAGGCTCACCTGCAGCCCCGCATCCCTCGCAGCCTGCACGACGCGCGGCACGTTGTCGGGGTCGTGGGTGCGCTCGAGCACGGCGAGCACGTGCGGCACGGCCGACTGCATGCCGACGCTCACGCGGGTGACGCCGGCCGCCGCCAGGCGCTGCAGGCCCGTGGCGTCGATCGAGTCGGGGTTGGCCTCGGTCGTCACCTCCGCGCCGGGGGCGAGCGTGAAGGTGTCGCGCACGGCGGCGAGCATGCGGGCGAGGTCATCGGTCGGCAGCAGGGTCGGGGTCCCACCGCCGAAGAACACCGTGCTCACCGGCCGCGCCGGAAGGCCGCTCTCGCCCAGCACCCGCGCGGCGAGGGCGACCTCGGCGATCGCCTGGTCGGCGAAATCGCTCTGCTTGACCCCGCGGATCTCGTCGGCCGTGTACGTGTTGAAGTCGCAGTAGCCGCAGCGCACGCGGCAGAACGGCACGTGCAGGTACACCCCGAGGTCGCGGTGCTCGGCACCGTCGATGACGCTCGGCGGCAGCATCCCGTCATCGGGCGCCGGGTCGGCGAGGGGCAGGGCGCTGGGCACCCGCTCATTGTCGCAGTCAGCGTCGACCACGGCCGTCTGGCAGGGTTGACGGGTGACCACCACCATCCTCTGGGACGTCGACGGAACCCTGCTGCTCAACAGCTACACGGGAGGCGGCGAGCTCTATCACACGGCCGTCGAGCGCACCGTGGGCCGCGAGCTGCACCCGCCCCTGCCGCGCACGCACGGCAAGCCCGACGGGCTCATCCTCAGCGAGATCCTCGCCCACTTCGGCTACGACGACGCGTGGCACGAGCGCGCCCGGGCCGTGCTCGACGAGCTCTCGATCGAGCGCGCGCAGGCGGGCGATCGGCGCGAGCCGGCTCCCGGCGTGGTGGATGCCCTCACCGCGGTCGCCGCCCGCGGCTGGCACAACGCGCTGCTGACGGGCAACTCGCTCGTGCGTGCTCGCGTCAAGCTCGAGGGCGCCGGGCTCGGGCCGGAGTGGTTCGACTGGGACCGCTCATTCTTCGGCGCGACGGCCCGCGACCGCAGCGAGATCACCCGCGCGGCGCGCGCGGCGTTGCCCGACGAGACCCTCGTCATCGTCGGCGATACCCCGCGCGACGACGAGGCCGCGGCCGCCGCGGGCGTGCCTTTCATCGGCGTCGCGACCGGCGTCTTCACCGTCGAGGATCTGCGCGAGACGGGCGCGGTGCTCGTGGTGGCTGACCTGACCAGTTCTCTCGACGAGGTGCTCGCGGCGATCGAGGGGCTCTAGCGCCGCATCCGCCGCATGGGCCGCCGCAGGCGCTGCCCCGCAGCGTCAGCTGACGAGAGCGACGCCCTGCACGAACCAGATCTGGTTCATGCGGAAGACCATGACCGCGACCGCGAGGCTCGCCACGCCCATGACGATGGTCGCCCAGCGCGAGCGGTCGACGAGCGCCCAGGCGATCGCGGCGACGGGCAGCACGAGCGCGGTCACGAGGTAGATCCACCACTCGACGATGTCGCCGGTCGGCGCGTTGCCGACGAACGGCGCGACGATGCCGATGACGATCTGCACGATGAGCACGAGCGCGACCGCCGCCGTGGCGAGCACGCTGTAGTCGTCGGGCTTGCGGCCGATGCCGCCGAGCACGAGCGCGATGAGCCCGGCGATCACCGAGACGATGATGGCGATCGTGGTGAACCACTCGATCACGGTGCTGCCTCCTGCTGCTCTGGGGGGAACCCGACCAGCGTACGACCGCGCGCCGCGCGCACGCTGATGAGGGCGACGAGGCGGTCGGGATGCGGGGCTCCGGCGACGCTTCCGCCTGAGCCGCGCTCGATCGCGGCGACCGGCTCGGCGTCGGGGTGCTGGGGCAGGGCCAGCAGCTTGCCGTGCCCGAGGTCGCGGGCCTGCGCGGCGTCGACCTCGAGCACCGGGAAAAGTCGCGATGCCACCGCCGCCGGGTTCTCGAGCAGGCTCGGACCACCCTCGGCCAGGGCCTCGATGCTCACCGCGTCGGCGACCTCGAACGGACCGACGCGCGTGCGCCGCAGCGCCGTGAGGTGCCCGCCGACACCGAGAGCAGCGCCGAGGTCGCGTGCGAGGGCGCGGATGTAGGTGCCCGAGCTGCAGTCGATACGAGCATCCACCTCGATCGCATCGGCAGTGCGCCGCACGGCCAGCACGTCGAACGCGCTGATCGTGACCCGGCGCGACGCGAGCTCGACCTCCTCGCCCGCGCGCACGCGGTCGTAGGCGCGCTTGCCGTCGACCTTGATCGCGCTCACCGAGCTCGGCCGCTGGTCGATCTCACCGGTCAGGGCGCGGATGCCCTCCGCCAGCTGCGCGTCGGTCACGGCGGCGACCGCCGCGGGCTCGGCCGTGCTGACGACCTCGCCCTCGGCGTCGTCGGTCGTCGTCGCGGCCCCGAGCCGGATGGTCGTCTCGTACGTCTTGTCGAGGCCGACCAGGTAGGTGAGCAGGCGCGTGGCCGGACCGGCCCCGAGCGTGAGGAGGCCGGTCGCCATCGGGTCGAGGGTGCCGGCGTGGCCGACCTTGCGGGTGCCGAGGGCGCGGCGCGCACGCGCGACGACGTCGTGGCTCGTGAGGCCCTGCGGCTTGTCGACGAGCAGCAGTCCGGTGGGCACGACTCACAGCCTAGGCTGGCGGGCATGCGCATCGCGGTCATCGGAGCGGGCGCGGTCGGCGGCCTCCTGGCCGCACTGGCCGCGCGCGCGGGGCACGAGGTGCTCGTGACCGCGCGCGGCGAGCACGCCGCCGCCATCGCCGCCTCCGGGCTGCACGTCGACGGCGGTTGGGGCGAGTGGGTCGCGGCCGTCGAACTCGTGCGCAGCATCCCGAACGAGACAGGCGACCTGCTCGTGCTCGCGACGAAGGCCCACGACTCCGCCGCCGCCCTCGCCCCCTGGTCGCAGCACGACGGCACGCCCGTGCTCGTGCTGCAGAACGGCCTCGGCGGCGAGCAGGCGGTGCGGGATGCCCTGCCGCACTCCCCCGTCGCCATCGGCCTGGCGCTGTTCGCCGTGAGCCTGACCGCCCCCGGCCGCATCACGGTGACGGGCCCCAACGGCCTCACCCTCGGCGGCGACCCGGCCGCCGTCGAGGTCGTCGAGCCGCTGTTGCGCAGCGCGCTGCCCGGCAACGGGTCCCCGGGCAGCACGGCGGAACTCGTGCTCGCCCCCGATATCCGCGGAGCCCAGTTCACGAAGCTGCTCGTCAACCAGGTCAACGCCCTTCCCGCGATCACCGGGCTGAGCGTGCAGCAGACCGTGGCTGACCCCGCCCTGCGCGACGTGCTCGCGCGCGGCATGGTCGAGACGGTCGCCGTGGGCGACGCGGCCGACGCCGCCTGGGGTCGCATCGGTGGGGTGGATGCGGAGGCCGTCGCGAGCATCCGCACCGGTGGCACGGCGGCGGCCGACGAGCTCGCCCGCGCCCTCGCCGCCGGAATGGGCGACGTGCCCAACCCCGCGTCGATGCTGCAGAGCATCCGCCGCGGCCGCACCACCGAGGTCGACCAGATCAACGGCGCGGTCGTCGCCCTCGGCACCTCGCTCAATATCCCGACCCCGGTGAACGCCGCTCTCGTCGCCCTCGTGCACGAGGTCGAGCGCACGGGCGCACACCTCGCCCCCGCGGACGTGGCTGAGCACGTCGCCGCGGCCCGCCGCGCGGCCAGCGGGTAGGGCTCCGAACCTCCTTCCAGCTCTGCGGATGCACCAGAAGCGAATTCATGTGCATCCGCAGTTGGGGAAGGCGCCCGCACGGTGCCCCCCGGTCTCCACAACTCAGGAGTGGTGGACGCGGCTGGGGGCTCGACACGCCGTGAGAGCGCTCAACGACCACGCCCCGCGCCGCCGACTCCTGAATTGTGGAGATCGGCGGCGCGGGGCGGGCGGAGCGGGCGCGCAGGCGCGCGGGAGCGCAGGGGCTCGGCTAGAGCATCGACTTCGTGTGCCAGACCGTCTTCGTCTCGACGAAGGCACTGATGCGCTCGAGCGCGGGGCGCGGCACACCCGCGACGGGCGGCAGCACGCGCTTGAGCGTCTCGGCGGCGGCGAGCTGCAGGTCGACCCAGCTCGCGCCCGCGGCGCCGTCGAGGCCACCGGCCCCGGCGAGGTCGAGCGCATTCACGTCGGCGTGCGCGGCCAGCCAGGGCATGACCTCGGCGGGCGAGCCGGTGAGCGTGTTCACGACACCGCCGGGCACGTCGGAGGTTGCGAGCACCTCGGCGAGCGAGATCGCCGACAGCGGCGCGCCCTCATCGGCGATCACGACCACCGTGTTTCCGGTCAGGATGATCGGGGCCACGACCGACACGATGCCGAGCAGCGAACCGCCCACCACGCCCTGCGGCGCGACCGCGGCGACGACGCCCGTCGGCTCGGGCACCGAGAGGTTGAAGTACGGGCCCGCCACGGGGTTGGCGTTGCCCGCCACCTGCGCATACTTGTCGGCCCAGCCGGCGTACCAGACCCACACGTCGATCGCGAGGTCGACCTGCGCCGAGGCCTCGGCGGCCGAGACGCCCTCGGTGCGGCTGATCTCGTCGACGAACTGCGCGCGACGGCCCTCGAGCAGCTCGGCGATGCGGTAGATCACCTGACCGCGGTTGTAGGCCGTGGCGCCGGCCCACTTCGCGACGGCAGCCCGCGCGGCGACGACCGCATCGCGGGCGTCCTTGCGCGAGGCCTTCGCGGCGTTGGCGAGGAAGCTGCCGTCGGCGGCGAGCACCTCGTAGGTGCGGCCGCTCTCGCTGCGCGGGAACGCCCCGCCGATCGCGAGCTTGTACGTCTTCGGAACACTGAGGCGGGTCACTTCGCGGCCCCCTTCCGGGTCGACTTCTTCGCAGGCTTCGCGGCGGCCGTCGCGCCGGAGGCACCGGCGGCGGGCGCGCTCACGAGCGCCGTGGGGGTGGATGCGGAGCCGAACCCGGCCGGAGCATCCCACCCGCTCGCCTCGAGGTAGGCGGCGAGCCCGTGGCGGCCGCCCTCGCGGCCGTAGCCCGACTCCTTGTAGCCGCCGAACGGCGACGCGGGGTCGAAGCGGTTGAAGGTGTTCGCCCAGACCACTCCGGCGCGAAGCTGGTCGACGAGGGCGAGCATGCGGCTGCCCTTCTCCGTCCAGATGCCGGCCGAGAGGCCGTAGGGGGTGTTGTTGGCCTTCGCGATCGCCTCGGCCGGGGTGCGGAAGGTGAGCACCGACAGCACGGGCCCGAAGATCTCCTCGCGAGCGATCGTGTGCGCGGCGCTGACCTTCGTGAAGATCGTCGGCGCGAACCAGAAGCCCTTGTCGGGAATGCGGCAGTCGGCGGTCCAGCGCTCGGCGCCCTCACCCTCGCCGGTGTCGCTGAGGGTGCGGATGCGCTCGAGCTGCGCGGCCGAGTTGATCGCGCCGATATCGGTGTTCTTGTCGAGCGGGTCGCCGAGGCGCAGGGTCGACAGGCGCTGCTTGAGCCGCTCGACGACCTCGTCGTGCACGTTCTCCTGCACGAGCAGGCGCGAGCCGGCGCAGCACACGTGGCCCTGGTTGAAGAAGATGCCGTTGACGATGCCCTCGACCGCCTGGTCCATGGCCGCGTCGTCGAAGACGATGTTCGCCGCCTTGCCGCCGAGCTCGAGCGTGAGCTTCTTGTTCGTTCCCGCGACCTGGCGGGCGATCATCCGGCCGACGTTCGTCGACCCGGTGAAGGCCACCTTGTTGACGTCGTGGTGCGTGACAAGGGCCTGGCCGGTCGAGCCGGGGCCGGTGACGATGTTCACCACTCCGGCAGGTAGGTCGGCCTGCTGCAGGATCTCCGCGAACAGCATGGCGGTGAGCGACGTCGTCTCGGCGGGCTTGATGACCACGGTGTTGCCGGCCGCGAGGGCCGGGGCGATCTTCCACGCGAGCATGAGCAGCGGGAAGTTCCACGGGATCACCTGCGCGGCGACCCCGAGCGCGCGCGGATTCGGGCCGAGCCCCGCGTACTCGAGCTTGTCGGCCCAGCCCGCGTAGTAGAAGAACCACGCGGCGACGAGCGGCACGTCGACGTCGCGCGTCTCGCGGATCGGCTTGCCGTTGTCGAGGCTCTCGGCCACGGCGAGCTCGCGGGAGCGCTCCTGCACGAGCCGTGCGATGCGGAACAGGTACTTGCCGCGGTCGCTGCCCGACAGGCGCGACCAGACGGTCTCGTAGGCGCGGCGCGCGGCGGCGACGGCGCGGTCGACATCGTGGGCGTCGGCCTGCGCGATGCTCGCGATCACCTGCTCGGTGGCGGGCGAGATCGTGTCGAACACCTCGCCGCCGCCGTCGACGAACTCGCCGTCGATGAAGAGCCCGTACTGGGCCTTGAGGTTCAGGATCGACGCCGACTCGGGCGCCGGTGCGTACTCGAGGAAGGCCATGGTCTAGTCCACCGTCACGTAGTCGGGGCCACTGTAGTGACCGGTTCGCATCTTCTGCCGCTGCAGCAGCACGTCGTTGACGAGGCTCGAAGCCCCGAAGCGCCACAGGTGCGGCGTGAGCCACTCCTCGCCGACGGTCTCGGCGACGGTGACGAGGTAGCGCACAGCGTCTTTCGACGCGCGGATGCCTCCCGCGGGCTTCATGCCGACCTTCTCGCCGGTCAGGCGGTGCCAGTCGCGGATCACCTCGAGCATGAGCAGCGTGACCGGCAGGGTGGCCGCGGGGCTCACCTTGCCCGTCGAGGTCTTGATGAAGTCGGCTCCGGCCAGAATGGCCAGCCAGGATGCCCGCCGCACGTTGTCGTACGTGACGAGCTCGCCGGTCTCGAGAATGACCTTGAGGTGGGCGTAGCTGCCGTCGGCCCGACGGCAGGCCTCCTTGACCGCGACGATCTGGTCGAACACGAGCCCGTAGCTGCCCGCGAGGAAGGCGCCGCGGTCGATGACCATGTCGATCTCGTCGGCGCCGGCCGCGACGGCATCGCGGGTGTCGGCGAGCTTGATGGCGAGGCTCGCCCGCCCGGACGGGAAGGCGGTGGCGACGGCCGCGACGCTCACGAGCCCCTTCTCGGGGTCGCCGTGGCGGCTGCCGAGCGCCTCGACGGCGTACGGCACCATGTCGCCGTACACGCAGACGGCGGCGACGCTCGGCGTCGTCGGGTCGCTCGCGTCGGGCGTGACGGCCTTGGCGACGAGCGAGCGCACCTTGCCGGGGGTGTCGGCGCCCTCGAGCGTCGTGAGGTCGCAGGTGCGGATGATCGTGTCGAGGGCCCAGGCTTTCGAGCTGGTCTTGATCGAGCGGGTGGCGAGCCCGGCGGCGCGCTGCTCGAGGCCGACGGCGTCGACACCGCTGAGGCCCTCGAGGTGCCGCCGCAGGGCGGTCTCGGTGAGGTCGGCGCCGAGCAGTCGCACGGCGCGCTCCGCCGGCTGGAGGCCGGCGGGCTGGGTGATGGTCATGAGGCGTCCTCTCGGGAAGCGGTGGTGGCGAGGTCGGTCTGAGCGAGATCAGGCGGCGGCGCGTCCTGCTCGTCGAGCAGGGCGCGGGCGGTGTGCTCGTCGGTGACGAGCACCGAGCAGAGCCGGTTGGTGACGATGGCCCGGGCGACCGGGTGCTTCGCCTCACCGCCGATCACGAGGATGCTCGTGCCCGCGGCGCGCAGCTCTTCGAGGCCGAGGCCGAGGGTGCGGGCATCCAATTCGGGGTCGGCGATGGTGCCGTCAGCCGTGATGTAGCGGCCGATGACGTCGCCGACGGCCCCGCGCTCGACGAGCCGGGCGATGTCGGCGGGCGTGAGGTAGCCGCTGTCGACGTGCACCGAGCTCGTGTCGGCGACGCCCGCGCTGTAGAGGTAGGCGCTGGCGCCGCGGGCCATGGCGAGCACCCCGCCGACGGTGCGGTCGCCCTCGATGGCCTTCTTGGTCTCGAGGCGCTCGAGGATGGCGGGGCTCGGCAGCAGGGTGGCCTGGCCGCCCGCCTTCTGCGCGATCATCACTGCGGTCGCCGCGGCGGTGCCGGGGCGCTTGCTCAGGCTGACGCCACCGTTGATCTGCACGACGTTGACCGCGGTCGACCAGCCGACGGGCAGCGCCTCGGCGACCTGGTGGAGGGTGCGCCCCCAGCTCACGCCGAGCAGGCGCGGAACCGGTCGGTGGCTGACGAGCCAGTCGGCGGCCGCCTCGGCGACACGCGCCTGCAGCTCGACGTCGTCGAGCGGCGCCGGCACGACGACCGCGTCTTTGAGACCGAACCGGGAGGCGAGGTCGCGCTCAAGGGCGAGGCGCCGGGCGCGCGGGTGCACGATCTCGATGCGGATGATGCCGCGCTCGCGCGCTTGAGCGAGCAGCCGGCCGACCTTCCACCGGGTGACCCGCAGGATGGCGCCGATCTCGTCCTGGGTCTTGTTCTCCTCGTAGTACAGCTCGGCGGCACGGACGGCGAGCAGCTCGTTCGCGGCGGTGCTGTCGGCGGGAGGCATGCGCATTCTCTCCGTTGCTGAAGGGTCCGGGATTCCGGGGCAGGCTTCCAGGCTAGGCGGGTGCGCACACCCTCAACAACATTTGTTGCGGCCCCTGCTCAGATGAGCAGATCGACGATCCGGGGAGCGCATCCGCGTGGGTACGCTGGGCTTCGTGACCGACTACGCCCTCGCCGTCGACCTCGGAGGCACCAAGGTCGAGACCGCTCTCGTCGATCCCGCGGGGGCGCTGCTCGCCGGCTCACGGCACCGCCGCCCGACCGGGGCCGCCTCGACGAGCGACCAGCTCGCCGCCGCCGTCTGCGACGCGGTACGGGATGCCCTCGCCGCCCTCCCCGCTCGCGCAACCCTGCTCGGCGCGGGCATCGGCAGCGCCGGGCCCATCGCCGGGACGACGGGCGACGTCTCGCCGCTCAACCTGCCGGTGTGGCGCGGCTTCCCGCTCGGCACCCTCGTCGCCGAGACGCTCACCGCCGCCAGATTCTCCGACCTGCCGGTGACCCTCCGCATGGACGGCATCTGCATCGCCCTCGCCGAGGTCTGGCTCGGGGCGGCAGTCGGCGAGACGAACGTCATGGGCATGATCGTCTCCACCGGGGTCGGCGGCGGCCTCATCCTGGGCGGTCGGGTCGTCGCGGGCCCGACCGGCAACGCTGGCCACATCGGCCACGTCGCGGTCGCCGGTCACGACGACCGCTGCGCCTGCGGCGCGCGCGGCTGCCTCGAGGCGATCGCCTCGGGCCCACGAACCGTGGCCTGGGCGCGCGAGCACGGTTTCACCGGCGAGACCGGCGAGCAGCTCGCCGCGGCGGCCGCGGCGGGCGATGCCGTCGCGCGGCAGGCCGTCGAGCGCTCGGCGACCGCGGTGGGCCGCGCCATCGCGAGCGCGAGCGCCCTCGTCGACCTCGACGTGGTCGCGATCGGCGGCGGCTTCAGCCACGTGAGCGACGACTACATCGCGCTCGTCGGCGCCGCGGTCGCCGGGCACAGCGACTTCGGCTTCGTGACCAAGACGCGCGTCGTCGCCTCCGGGCTCAGCGGCGAGGGCCCGCTCATCGGGGCAGCGGCGCTCGTGCACCGCGCCGACCTCATCGGCTGAGGGCTCACCGGCAGGAGGGCTCAGCGTCAGGAGGGCTCAGCGGCCGGAGGATTCGGCACCGGAGGGCTCAGCGACTGACGGGCACCGCCCCGACCTCGTCGTCGACCATGCCCCGCCGCGCGAGCAGCGGCACCGCGACGAGGTTGCCGAGGCCAACGACGAGCAGCACGACGAGCGCGGCGCTCCAGCTGCCGGTCGCGTCGCGCAAGCCGCCGAGCAGCAGCGGCGCCACCGCCGCCACGGCGTAACCCACGCCCTGCACCGCTCCGCTCACGACGCTCGCCGTGGCGGGCGTGCGGCTGCGCAGGGCGAACAGCGCCAGGCACATGGGGAAGGTGATGTAGGCAAGGCCGAGCGCGACCATCCACAGCAGCGTCGCCGGTGCGGGGGCCAGCAGCAGCCCGGCGTAGGCCGTGGTGAAGAGCGCGGTCGAGGCGAGCAGCAGGGGGGTCGGCGTGCGCAGCCGCGCGGCGAGCAGCGGACCGAGCGCGGCGAGCGGCAGGCCCAGGAAGCCGAGCAGGGCGAGCAGCGCCCCCGCTTGCGCCTCCCCGACACCCGCGGTCTCGCGCAGCAGCGGGGGCAGCAAGGCGTAGCCGGCGTAGGCCGAGATGCTGGAGACCGTGAAGGGGATGCCGATGCCCCAGACCGTCGCCGACCGCAGCAGGGCGGCGCGGGCGATGCGGCGCGGCCGCGGCTCCGCATCCGGCCCGCCGTCGGCGACCGCCGCGGCCACGCGCCGGCGCGCGCGCCCCGCACGCACCGCGAGGGCGATCCACGGCACGGCGGCGATGCCGACCAGCGCCGCCCACACCGCGAGCGCGAGCCGCCAGTCGCCGAGCTCGGCGAGCGGCACCGCCACGAGCGGCGGCACCGCGGCGCCGACCGACATGATCATGGCGTAGGCGGCCGTCATGGTGCCGATGCGGGTGGGGGTGATCGACTTCACGGCCGCGGGCAGCAGCACGTTGCCGAACCCCGCGCCGAGCAGCAGCAGCACAGTGGCGGCGAGCAGCATCGTGTAGTCGACGGCGGCCGCCCGCAGCAGGTGCCCGGCGATCATGGCGAGCAGGGCCAGCAGCAGCGCCGTCTCGAGCCCCCAGCTCCGACCGACGCGCGGCGCGAGCAGCCCGGCGAGCGCGAACGCGAGCGGCGGCGCCGTGCCGAGCGCCCCGAGCGCGAGGGCGCTGAGCGGGATGTCGGCGTCGATGCGGCCCGCGAGGGGCGACAGCGCGGCGACCGGCAGGCGCATCGTCGCCGCCATGAGAACGATCGCCGCCACCCCCAGCAGCACCTCGCCGCGGCGCGACGGCGACCGCGGGGCGGCGGACGACTCGGGGGTGGCACTCACCGCTCCAGCCTAGGCTGAGCGGCATGACCGACTGGGGCCGCTACCTGCCGCTCAGCAACCGCGACCGCAGCGGCGATACGGCCGCGACCGGCGACTGGTCACGACCCACCGCCGCCCTGCTGGAGCAGGTCGCGGCAGTGCTGGATGCCCATCCGGCCCTCCTCGCCTCCCCCAGCCTGCGTACCGAGGTGTCGACCGCGGCCGCGGTGCGCGAGACGCTCAGCGCGCTCGACGCGCGCTGGTGGACCCGCTGGGCCCGCGCCCTCGGTGCCGCCGAGCCGGTGAGCCCCGTCGTGGCGGCGACGCCCGACGACGCCCTGGCGAGCGCGGTGCGCGCGCGGGCGGTCGCCCTCGGCGCTGCCGAGCGGCGGGCGCGCATCCGCGATCTCGGGGCCGTTCTCGTGCTCGCCCTCGACCTCCGCACCGCGCACGGGCTTCCCGTGCCGGTCGAACCGTTCCTCTGCGGAGCGGTGGCACTCGACCTGGCCCTGCGGGCCCGGCATCCGCAGCGGGCCCTGCTGTCGGCGCGCACGCTCGCCGCGGTCGACGGTGACTGGCAGGTCGGCTCCGGCCCGCGCTTGCCATCGACGTCCGCCGCCATCGTGCTCTTCCTCGCCGGGCGCGCCGACCTGCCCCCCGAGGTCGACGAGCCCCTGCCGCCCACCGACTCGAGCACCTAGGCTGAGGATCGATCGGGCGGTTCGCCCGGCGAACGGCAGCAGCACGAGCGAAGGAGCAGCGCGATGGCGCAAAGCGGCGGATTCGACCTGGGCGGTCTCGGCGACATGGTCGGCGACCTCATGAGCGGCAAGGGCCTCGACATGGATGCGCTGCAGGGTCTCTGGGAGACCGTGCAGCCCACCCTGCAGGGGCTCGACACCGACCAGATCCTCGACACGGTCGGCGAGTGGGCGAAGAGCCTCGACCTACCGCTGCTGAAGGACATCCCCGACTCGACCATCGAGGACATCAAGAACGGCGCGAAGGTTCCGCTGAACGACCTGCTGAAGGGCTAGCCCGCGCGCGCCCGAGGGTCAGGCGGGCAGGGGCAGGCCGAGCGTCTCGCGGATGCGCAGCTCGTCGCGCCCCATCTGCTCGGCGAGAGCATCCGCCGACGGGAACTTGTTCATGGGGCGGATGTAGGCGACGAACTCGAGCTCGACCGTCTTTCCGTAGAGGTCGAGGTGCGCGTCGATCGCGTGCGCCTCGATCGTCTTCTCGGGCACGTCGCCGAAGGTCGGGTTGTTGCCGATCGACACCGCTGCCCCGTAGCGCTCGGCCTCGACGTGCAGCCAGCAGGCGTAGACGCCATCGGCGGGGATGAAGCCCTCGGCATCGCGGGCGAGGTTCGCCGTGGGGTAGCCGAGCTCGCGCCCGCGCTGGTAGCCGGGCACGACGGTCGAGCGGATGCGGTGCGGGCGGCCGAGCGCCTCGGTCGCCTCGGCGAGGCGGCCGGCATCGAGGTCGTCTCGGATGCCCGTGGACGACACCCGCGTGCCGTCGAGCTCGCACACATCGTCGACGAGCGCCACGGCGAAACCCGCGCGCTCTCCCGCCGCCCGCAGCGTCTCGACCGTGCCAGCGCCGCGCGCGCCGTAGCGGAAGTCGGCGCCGACGAGCACGCGCTCGGCCGCCAGACCCGCGACGAGCACCTGGTCGACGAAGGCGTCGGGCTCGAGGGCCGCGAACTCGCGCGTGAAGGGCAGCACGACGACCAGGTCGATGCCGAGGGCGAGCAGCGCCTCGGTCTTCTGCGCGGTGCTCAGGAGCGGAACCGGCGCCTCCTCGGGCGTGAACAGCGCCGCGGGGTGCCGGTCGAAGGTGACGACGACGGTTCGGCGACCCTCGGCCTCGGCGACGAGGCGCTCGAGCACGGCGCGGTGCCCGCGGTGCACGCCGTCGAACTTGCCGATCGTGACGGCGCTCGCGACGGCATCCCGCGGCAGCGCCTCGATGCCGGTGACGACGGTGCCGGTCATGCCGACGCCTCGGCGTTCTCGGCGCTCGGCGCCGCCACGCGCCGCGCCCGCGCGACCCGTCGCAGCCACAGCAGTCCGAGCACCGGCAGCACGAGCGGGATGAACGCGTAGCCGCGGCCGAACTGGCTCCAGACGGTGTCGTCGGGGAACAGCGCCGGGTCGATGATGCTCAGCGTGCCGACGATGAGTACGCCCGCGAGCTCGAACCCGATGGCGACGACGGCGACCCAGTACCACGCTGTGCCGCGCGCGATGAGCGCGATGGTGGCGAGCACATACACGACCGCGGCGAGCGCCGACAGGCTGTAAGCCACCGGCGCCTCGGCGAACTTGGTGGCGATCTGGTAGCCCGAACGGCCGAGGGCGGCCAGGGCGAGGATGCCGTACACGGCGATCAGCACGCGGCCGATGCCGGCGCTCGTCGGGCGGAGTTCGTCGCTCATCGAGCCCAGCCTAGGTCAGGCTGGCTGAGCGGTGAGCGGGCCCATGAGAGCGCGCAGGAACCGCTGGGCGATGAGGATGCGCGCCAGCAGCAGCCCGGGCAGCAGGGGCCACCCCCACCAGGTCGCGGGCCGCGCGAAGCTGCGCACGGTGAGCCACACCGACCCATCGTCGGTCTGCTCGAGGGTGAACGATTCCTCCCCGCCGAACGGATGCCCGGGCAGGGTTCCGACCGCGTACATGACGCGCTGCTCGTCCTGCTCGAGCAGCACGACCTTGGTCGGCAGCGGCAACCACAGCTGCCGCCCGACCTCGAGGCCGACCACGATGACGTCGCCGGGGCGCAGGTGCCGCGCGCCGCTCGCGGTGTAGACCTCGTCGTCGGCACGCACCTGCGCCGCCGCGGCCGGTGCGCCCGCGTCGTCGAACGCGACCGGGTAGTACGTGCGCTCCGCATCCGCCGCGGTGACGGGAGTGATGCGCACGCCCATGCCAGCCCCGCGGTAGACGCCGCCCGTGAGGAGTTCGTCGACCGCCCACGCCCAGCGCTCAGGGCCGTGGCCGATGCGGCGCCGCTGCTCGAGCGGACGGTAGCCCCTCGGCGGGTAGCGCAGCAGGTCGGGCGACTGCGTCGCACCCACGGCGGCGTACGTGACGGCCTGCTGAAGGCGCTCACGATCGCGAGGGCTGGCGTCGCTCATACCCCCAGCGTAAGGCGCATCCCTGACGGCGAACCGGGTTCACGGCCCGCCACGCGAGCGCCGCCCCGGCCACCCGAGTGCGTTCCAGGGCGCCCCGCCGCCCCTCGCGAATCCACGGACGCCTGCTCGCACCGTCTCCCCCGCACTCGCGAATCCACGGACACCTGCTCGCACCGTCTCCCCCGCACTCGCGAATCCACGGAAGGGGCCCATCTCGCCTTCCCGCAGCACTCGCGAATCCACGGAGGCCGCCGCGGCGGCGTGCGCGACATCCGTGGATTCGCGAGTACCCATGAGGGCATGGGCGGTTGCGGGGCTGCGGGTCGCCGTCACGGTCGGCGTCGACCGCACGCGGCAGCGCACACGAACGTCAGCAGATTCGGCCGCACGGTACCGTGCGGTCGCGCGGGGGCGCACATCGACGGCAGTGGAAACGCAGCGGACCGCCGCCGTCACACGCCGAGGTGAGCCGTGAGCGCCTCGACGATGAGCGCGTGGTCGACCTCCTGCGGCTGACCCGAGACGGCGATCGTGCCGACGACCCCCGTGCCGCGGAGGGCGATCGGGAAGCCGCCGCCGTGGCCCGCGAAGCGCAGCGGGTCGATCCAGGGCTGCGCCTCGAATACGCCGCCGCCGCGCTTCGCGCGCAGGCCGACGAGGTAGCTCGAGGTGCCGAACTCGCGCACGGTCGCCTTCTTGCGCTCGATCCACGCACCGTTGTGGGCGGAGGTGCCGGGCAGCGCGCAATGGAACAGCCGATGCTCACCGAGCGCGATGTCGATCGCGAGGGAGCGCTCGAGCCCGAGGGCGCGCAGGCGCCCACCGAGCATCCAAGCGTCGTCGGCGCTGAACGTCGAGAACTGCAGGCGCTCCTCCTGTGCCACGACCTCGGCGATGAGGGCGTCGAGCGCGGCGGTGTCGGCGGCTGTATCGGCGGCGGTGTCGGGGCTCATGCGCTCAGTGTGCCGTACGGGCGAGGGCGCGCAGGTAGCGCTTCGTGTAGATCGCCTGCACGAGGCGCAGCACGGGGGTAGCGAGCGTACAGACACCGGGTGCTGGGCGCGAGAAGCCCTGCACGACCACGCGCGCGCACGCCCGCACCGGCACGAAGCCGAGCAGCGGGATCGTGAGCGTCACGTCGTCCCCCACCGCGACCCGCGGGGTGCTGACGCGGATGCCCGCTCCCCGCTGCAGCCCCCACTCGAGCACCGCGGCCGTAGCCTCCGCCCAGCGCTCGGCACCCGAGCCGATCGCGGCCTCGTGCCGAAACGCTCGGAACCCCGCGGGTATGCGCGCGGGGTCGAGGTCGCGACTGCCGCCGTGCGGGGTGTAGGTCAGCGCGGGTCGCGCCCCAGCATCCACCGCCCCGGCCCTACTTCTTGTCTTTCGCCTTCTCGACGTCGCCCGAGAGAGCGGCGATGAAGGCCTCCTGCGGAACCTCGACGCGGCCCACCATCTTCATGCGCTTCTTGCCCTCCTTCTGCTTCTCGAGGAGCTTGCGCTTGCGGGTGATGTCACCGCCGTAGCACTTGGCGAGCACGTCTTTGCGCATCGCGCGGATGTTCTCGCGCGCGATGATGCGGGCGCCGATGGCGGCCTGGATGGGCACCTCGAACTGCTGGCGCGGGATGAGCTCGCGCAGCCGCTGGGCCATCATCGTGCCGTAGGCGTAGGCCTTGTCCTTGTGCACGATCGCGCTGAAGGCGTCGACCTGCTCGCCCTGCAGCAGGATGTCGACTTTCACCAGGTCGGCCTCCTGCTCGCCCGCCGGCTCGTAGTCGAGGCTCGCGTAGCCCTGCGTCTTGCTCTTGAGCTGGTCGAAGAAGTCGAACACGATCTCGCCGAGCGGCAGGGTGTACTTCAGCTCGACGCGGTCCTCGCCCAGGTAGTCCATCGAGCGCATGGTGCCGCGGCGGCTCTGGCAGAGCTCCATGATCGCGCCGACGTAGTCCTTCGGCGCGAGGATCGACGCCGAGACCACCGGCTCCATGACCTTCTCGATGCGGCCCGTCGGGTACTCGCTCGGGTTCGTCACCTCGACCGTCTTCCGGTCCTCCGTCGTGACGTTGTAGATCACGCTCGGAGCCGTCGTGATGAGGTCGAGGTCGAACTCGCGGGCGAGGCGCTCGGTGACGATCTCGAGGTGCAGGAGCCCCAAGAACCCGCAGCGGAACCCGAAGCCGAGCGCCACCGAGGTCTCGGGCTCGTACTGCAGCGCGGCATCGGAGAGCTTGAGCTTGTCGAGTGCGTCGCGCAGGTCGGGGTAGTCGCTGCCGTCGATCGGGTAGACGCCCGAGAACACCATCGGCAGCGGGTCGGTGTAGCCGGGCAGCGGCTCGGTTGCCGGCTTCTGCGCGGTCGTGATCGTGTCGCCGACCTTCGACTGCCGCACGTCTTTCACACCGGTGATGAGGTAGCCGACCTCACCGACCGCGAGGCCCTTGCTGGGCGTCGGCTCGGGGCTCGACACGCCGATCTCGAGGATCTCGTGGGTCGCCTTGGTCGACATCATCTGGATGCGTTCGCGCGGGCCCAGCTGACCATCCACCATGCGCACATACGTGACGACGCCGCGGTACGAGTCGTACACCGAGTCGAAGATCATCGCGCGGGCCGGCGCCGACAGGTCGCCCACGGGCGCCGGGATCTGCTTGACGACCTCATCGAGCAGCTCTTCGACGCCGACGCCGGTCTTGCCGCTGACGCGGAGCACGTCGTCGGGGTCGCCGCCGATCAGCTGCGCGAGCTCGCGCGCGTACTTCTCGGGGTCGGCCGCCGGCAGGTCGATCTTGTTGAGCACCGGGATGATCGTCAGATCGTTCTCGAGCGCCAGGTAGAGGTTCGCGAGCGTCTGCGCCTCGATGCCCTGCGCGGCATCGACGAGCAGGATGGCACCCTCGCACGCGGCGAGCGAGCGGCTCACCTCGTAGGTGAAGTCGACGTGCCCGGGGGTGTCGATCATGTTGAGCGCGTACGTGCCGCCGTCGTAGGCCCACGGCATGCGCACGGCCTGGCTCTTGATGGTGATGCCGCGCTCGCGCTCGATGTCCATGCGGTCGAGGTACTGCGCGCGCATGTCGCGGTCGCTCACGATGCCCGTGATCTGCAGCATGCGGTCGGCGAGGGTCGACTTGCCGTGGTCGATGTGGGCGATGATGCAGAAGTTGCGGATCGCAGTCGGGTCGGTCGCCGCGGGGGCGAGCGGCGTGAGGGCGCGAGGAGACATTGTGCCGCCATTCTCCCATGCGGTCGGGTGGCCGATGGCACGCGGCGCCTGGTATCGTTGCCCCTTGGCTTGCGTGTCAGAAAGCCCTCTCTCTTTCGACACGGAACGCGACTGGGACTTCGCCACGACGCATCGGATGCGCAAGGCACCCCACCTCGGTCGCACTCCTCGCACCGTTCCTGAAGAAGAAAGCACCCACGTGGCAAACATCAAGTCGCAGATCAAGCGCATCAAGACCAACCTCAAGGCGCAGCAGCGCAACAAGGCCGTCAAGAGCGAGCTGAAGACGGCCATCCGTCGCACCAACGAGGCCGTCGCCGCGGGCGACAAGGCCGCGGCGACCGACGCTCTGAAGCTCGCCTCGAAGAAGCTCGACAAGGCCGTGAGCAAGGGCGTCATCCACGAGAACCAGGCGGCGAACCGCAAGTCGGCCATCGCCAAGAAGGTCGCGGCGCTCTAGCCCGCGCCCGTCCCGTCACGTCGCCCCCGCCGGTCCGCCGCCGGGGGCGACGTCGTTGTGCAACAGCTCTGCGGCGTCTCCACAATTCAGGCGTTCCACGCCGCAGAGCCCAAGCAGCCCGAGCCTGTGCCCCGGTGCCAGAGGCCCCCGCTGGTGTGACGTGCATGCGCTGAAAGGCGTCGATCGGTCACTCGTTACGGACAACCAGGCATCTCGCCGCAACGAGTGACCGATCGACGCCCGACAACGCACAGCCCGCGATTGTTGGCGCCCTCCTTGGGGCGAGCAGCGCTGTGCGTCCGCCAGCGGATCTCCTGAGTTCTGGAGACGGGACCGCGAGCGGCGAGAAGAGGGATGCGGGCACGACGATTGCACGTGGGCCCGCCTCCCACCGGCGGGCGCCAGGAAAGGCCGCTAACGCTCGAGCCCGCGGGCGGCGACGACGCGCACGAGGGTCTCGAGGGCGTAGACGGCGTCGCGCGCGGCGCCCTTGACGGCGGCGTCGGTCTCGGCAGCGACGAGGATCGCCCGGCCGAGGCCCGCCTCCGTCCAGCCCGCGAGGTCGCGGCGGGCGCGGTCGACCTGCCAGGGGGCGAGGCCGAGCTGCCCGGCGGTCATGCCGTTCGTGCGCGCCCCGCCGACCTTCGCCATGGTGCGCAGCTTCATCGCGAACGCCGCGACCATCGGCACGGGGTCGGCGCCCGTGGCGAGCGCGTGCCGCAGCAGCACGAGCGCTTCGCCGTGGCGCCCGGCGATCGCCGCATCGGCGACGGCGAAGGCGTTGGTCTCGACGCGGCCGCCGTAGTACTTCGCGACCACCTGCTCGGTGATCTCGCCCTCGGTGTCGGCGAGCAGCTGCTGGCAGGCGCCCGCGAGCTCGGCGAGGTCGTCGGTGAACGCGTTCACGAGGGCGCGCAGCGCGGCGGGCGCGATGGGCCGGCCCGCGGTGCGGAACTCGGCGGCCGCGAAGTCGGCGCGGTCGCTGTCGCGCTTGAGCTCGGTGCACAGCACCTCGATGCCGCCGCCCGTGCCGGCGCGGATCGCGTCGAGCAGCTTCTTGCCGCGCACGCCACCGCTGTGCCGGATCATCACGACCGTGTCATCGGCGGGGGCCGCGATGTACTCGAGCGCCTCCTCGAGGAAGGCGTCGCTCATCGTCGACGCCGCGTCGACGCGGATGAGCCGCGGCTCGCCGAACAGCGAGGGGCTGGCCAGGGTGACGAGCTCGCCGGGCTGGTAGCTGTCGGCGCGCAGGTCGTGCACCTCGAGGCTCGCGTCCTGCTCGCGCAGGGCATCCCGCAGCAGGCGGCTCGCCCGCTCGGCCAGGAAGTCCTCCGGCCCGGTCACGAGGATCACCGGCGCCGGCCGCACCTGGTGCCACGGCACCTGCGGGATGCTCGCCGCCGCCCGCGCGGAGCCGGCGGGCTTCTTCGGCGCGGCCATGGGGCTCCTCTGCGGCGGTATTGACGGGCGGGTCGGGGTGCCCCGCCAGCCTATCCAGCACCGGCGACGGTGCCTCTCTCGACCCAGAGCGGCATGGCGCCGGTTGCCGGGTCGCGGGGCCCGATCAGTGCGAGCCCGTGCTCATCGCTGCGCACGACGAGCGTCCCATCCGCCATGAGCGCGTCGAGCAGCCCGGGCGCCGGGTGCCCGTAGGTGTTGTCGGCGCCGACCCCGATCAGGGCCAGGGGCGCCGCGACCGCGGCGTAGAGCGGCAGATGCTGGTCGGGCGAGCCGTGGTGGCTGACCTTGACGACATCGACCGGGCGCAGGTCGTGGGCCGCCGCGAGGCGGCGCTGCGCATCCGCCCCCAGGTCGCCGAGGGCGAGCAGGCTCGGGCACGCCGGGCAGCCCGGGCCGGGGCGCAGCTCGAGCACGAGGCTCGCGTCGTTGCCGGGCTCGACGCCGCGGTGGCCGGGCGGGCCGAGCATGCGCCAGACGTAGTCGCCGAGTCGGCCGTGGTCGTGCTCGCCGCTCGGGGTGACGCGGGCACCGCCGCCGAGCAGCGCGGCAACGACGGCCTCGTCCTCCGGCCGCCCGGTCGGGCCGTGCAGCACGCGCTCGACCCGGCCGACGATGGCGGGCACCCCGCCCGCATGGTCCAGATCGAAGTGGGTGAGCACGAGCAGGTCGAGCCGGGTGACGCCGAGCGTGTCGAGGCAACGGGTGAGCAGAGCCGGGTCGGCCCCGGTGTCGATGAGGGCGACCTGGCCCGCACTGCGCACGAGCACCGCATCCCCCTGCCCGATGTCGCACTGCGCGATCACCCAGTCGGCGGGGCGGCCGAGCGCGCGCAGGGCGGCCGCGCCCGCGGTGGCCCCGGCGATGACGACGAGAGCCGCGGCGGCGGCGAGCGCGACCCGCGACCGCAGCCGTGCCGAACCGAGGGGGGCGGGCAGGCCGGCGGCGATGAGCGCCATGACGGTGAGCGCGGCGAGCAGCAGTGCGCCGACGGCGCCTTCCGGCCACGGCAGGAGCGCTCCCGGAAGCTGCGAGCACACGCGTGCGACGCCGGCGATCCAGGCGGCGGGCAGCCAGGCGACACCGGCGACGAGCAGGGCGAGCGGCGGGATGATCGGCGCGAGCAGGCACGCGATCATGCCCACGATCGTCGCCACCGGGGCGGCGGGCGCCGCGAGCATGTTCGCGAGCACCCCGCTGAGCGGCACTTCGGGCGCGAGCAGGATCAGCACGGGCTGGCACGCCAGCTGGGCCGCGAGCGGCACCGCGACGGCGAGGGCCAGGGGCGCGGGCAGCCACCGCCCGAGCAGGGCGGCGAGCGGCCCGGCGAGCAGGAGGAGCGATGCGGTCGCGAGCACCGACAGCACGAAGCCGTACTCGCGCGCGATCCACGGGTCGAGCACGACGATGCCGAGCACGGCGAGACCGAGCACGGGCAGGCCGCGCGCCGGGCGCCCGCTCGCGAGCGCGAGCAGCACCACGGCGGCCATGACGGCGGCGCGCACGACGCTCGGCTCGGGCGTGACGAGCACGACGAAGCCGCCCAGCGCGGTGAGCGCGACCGTGACCCGCACGGCTCGGGGCCAGCGCGCGAGGGCCCCGATGCCGAGCACGAGCCCGACGACGATCGCGCAGTTCGCTCCCGACACCGCGGTCAGGTGGCTCAGCGCGCTGCGCTTCATGGCGACGTCGAGGTCATCGCTCACCGCGGTGGTGTCGCCGATGGCGAGCCCCGGCAGCAGCGCGCCGCCATCGCCCGCGAACGGCCGCATGAGCGCGAGGAACCCCGCCCGAAGACCGTCAGCGGCCCCGACGAGGGGCGGCGGCTGGCCGATCGGCACGAGCTCGGTGACCGTGCGCACGAGGGCGACGCGGTCCTCCCCCGCGTCCAGCGGGATCACCCGCACTCGGCCCTCCAGCCGCGTGCCGAGCGGCAGCCGTTCCGTCGCATCCAGGCCCAGCACGCGTACCGGCACGCGCACGGCCACCGGCCGAGCATCCGCCGCCCGCACGGCGACGATGAGCGCGTCGGCGCTCATCCCGCCGCCGAAGCCCGGCGCCGGGGCCGGTTCCTCGCCGAGGGGCGGTTGCACGGTCTGCTCCAGCTCGAGCACGACGGCGACGGTCGCCCCGCGGTCGAGCTCGCCGGCGAGAACCGGCGGCAGGCGGGTCGGCGCCGCGAGGGCGACCGCGGCGGCGATCACCGCGACCGCGATGAGGCTCGGGATGCTCGCCGCGACCACCCCGGGCACCCGCGCCCGCCGTCCGGGCTGCGCGGGGGCCAACCCTCGACGGCTGCCCGCGGCGACTCCGGCCGCCAGCAGAGCACCGACCGCGAGCCGAGCACCGACCGCGAGCACGAGAGCGCCGAGCACCAGGGCTCCCGCCGCATCCGGCACCCCGATCAGCACCGCCGCGGTCAGCCAGCCGACGAGCGCGGGCAGTGCGAGCCGCAGATCGACGGGCCTCGGCCGAGCCGCGCTCACACCGTCGCCTGATCGCGCAGTCCGTCGAGGGTCTTCTCGCCGATGCCGCTCACGGCGGTCAGTTCGTCGACGCTGCGGAAGGGGCCGTTCTGCTCGCGCCACGCGATGATGCGGGCCGCGATCGCGGGCCCGACGCCGGGCAGCTGCTCGAGCCCGGCCGCGTCGGCCGTGTTGATGTTGATGCGGCCGTCCGCGCTCGTTCCGGCCCCGCCCCCGCCAGCCGAGGGGGATGCGGGCGGCACCTCGCCGACCGCCGGCAGCCGCAGCTGCTCACCGTCGGCGATGACGCGTGCGAGGTTGACCGCCGCGAGGTCGGCATCGTCGGTCGGGCCGCCCGCGGCCGCGATCGCGTCGACCACACGGCTGCCGAGCGGCAGCTCGACGATGCCGGGGTCGACGACGGCGCCGAGCACGTGCACCACCACGACCCGGGGCGTGCCGACGACGTCGCTGGCCGTGTCATCGCCCGCTGCGGCGTCGCCGGTCGCGGGCACAGCGCCCGGCACAGCGACCACCTCGCCGCCCGGGGTCGCAACGCTCGCCACCACGGCCGCGCCCACCCCGAGCAGCGCGAGCACGACGACGCCACCCAGCGCCGCGCGCACGCGCGGCGACCGCACGGGCAGCCCGGCGGCTGGGGCGGCGAGGTCGGTCACCGCGGCAGGCTAGGGCTCCGCATCCGCCCGCCGCGCCGACGGAACGGAACCGGGGAACCGGCTAGCGCACCGTCGCGATGTTGACGACGCGCGGAGCGCGCACGATGACGGTCGCGATCTCCTTGTCGCCCAGCGCCCGCTGGACGGCGGCGGATGCCCGCGCCAGCGCCTCGAGCTCGTCACCGCCGATCGTCGGGCTCACCTCGAGCTTGTCGCGCACCTTGCCGTCGACCTGCACGATCGCCGTCACCGAGTCCTCGACGAGCAGCATCGGGTCGGCCTTGCGCCAGCCGGCGAAGGCGACGAGCCCGTCGCGGCCGGTGGCGGCGTCGCGGCGGCCGAGGCGATCCCACATATCCTCCGCCGTGTAGGGCGCGAAGAGCGACAGTGCGATCGCCACCGTCTCGACGGCCTCGCGCACCGCCGGGTCGCCCGCGCCCGGGCCGGTGTCGACGGCCTTGCGGATCGCGTTGACGAGCTCCATCGTGCGCGCGACGGCGACGTTGAACTTGAACGACTCGATGAGCGGCGGCACCTCGGCGAGGAACTTGTGCGTCACCCGGCGCAGAGCCTGGTCGCCGAGAGCCGGGTCGGCATCCACCGGCGACGTCACCTCGCCCGAGAGGCGCCAGGCGCGCGCGAGGAACTTCTGCGAACCCGTCACCGACACATCGCGCCAGTCGATGTCGTCCTCCGGCGGGCCGGCGAAGGCCATCGTCAGGCGCACGGCGTCGACGCCGTACTGGTCGAGCTCCTCGGTGAAGTAGACGAGGTTGCCCTTCGACTTCGACATCTTCGCGCCGTCGAGAATCACCATGCCCTGGTTGAGCAGCGCGCTGAACGGCTCGGTGAAGCTCACGTAACCGAGGTCGAACAGCACCTTCGTGATGAAGCGCGCGTAGAGCAGGTGCAGAATCGCGTGCTCGACCCCGCCGACGTACTGGTCGACGGGCGCCCACTGCTCGGCCTTCGCCGGGTCGAAGGCCTGCGTGTCGTCGGTGGGGTTCAGGAAGCGCAGGAAGTACCACGACGAGTCGACGAAGGTGTCCATCGTGTCGGTGTCGCGGCGGGCCGGGCGGCCGTCGGGGGTGATCGTCTCGACGAACGCGGCGACGCCGCCCAGGGGCGAGGTGCCCTTCGGCGTCATGTCGATGCCCTCGGCGTCGGGCAGCAGAACCGGCAGGGCATCCAGCGGAACCGGGATCTCGGTGCCGTTCTCGTCGTACATGATCGGAATCGGCGTGCCCCAGTACCGCTGGCGGCTGATGAGCCAGTCGCGCAGGCGGTAGGTCTTGGATGCCCGTCCCGTGCCGCGCTCCTCCAGCAGCTCGATCGCGCGCGTGATGGCGTTCTGCTTGCTGAGGCCGTCGAGCGGCCCCGAGTTGATCATGCGACCGTCGCCGACGAGGGCCTGCCCGGTCGCGACCGGGTCGAGCGGCCCCGCTTCTGATGGGCGCGGGTCGCCGGCCTCGAGCATCTCGGTGGTGATGACGGGGATCGCGCCGGTGACGGGCGCGTTGGTGTCGACAACGACCTTCACCGGCAGCCCATGCGCGATCGCGAACTCGAGGTCGCGCTGGTCATGGGCGGGCACGGCCATGATCGCGCCGTGGCCGTAGTCGGCCAGCACGTAGTCGGCGGCCCACACGGGGATGCGCTCGCCGTTGACCGGGTTGATGGCCCAGCGGTCGAGGAAGACGCCGGTCTTCTCGCGCGTCGTGTCCTGCCGGTCGATCTCGCTCTTCTTCTGTACCTCGTCGAGGTACGCCTGGAAGGCCATGCGCACCTCGGGCGTCGAGCCCGAGGCCAGCTCGGCGGCGAGGTCGCTGTCGGGGGCGACGACCATGAAGGTCGCGCCGAAGAGCGTGTCGGGGCGCGTTGTGAAGACGGTCACCGGGCTGTGGTGGCCCTCGATGACGAAGTCGACGTCGGCGCCGGTCGAGCGGCCGATCCAGTTGCGCTGCATGGTCAGCACCTTCGAGGGCCACGAGCCCTCGAGCTGGTTCAGGTCATCGAGCAGCCGGTCGGCGTAGTCGGTGATCTTGAAGTACCACTGGGTCAGCTTCTTCTTCTCGGCGATCGCACCGCAGCGCTCGCACGCGCCGTCGACGACCTGCTCGTTGGCGAGCACCGTCTGGTCGTTGGGGCACCAGTTGACCCAGCTGGCCTTGCGGTAGGCGAGGCCCTTCTCGTACATGCGCAGGAAGAGCCACTGGTTCCAGCGGTAGTACTCGGGGTCGGAGGTGTGCAGCACGCGGCTCCAGTCGAAGCTCGTCGCATAGCGCTGCATCGAGGCGCGCTGCTGGGCGATGTTCGCGTAGGTCCACTCGCGCGGGTCGGCCCCGCGCTTGATCGCCGCGTTCTCGGCAGGCAGGCCGAAGCTGTCCCACCCGATCGGGTGCAGCACGCTGAAGCCCTGCTGGCGCCAGTAGCGCGCCACGACGTCGCCGAGCGCGTACACCTCGGCGTGGCCCATGTGCAGGTCACCCGAGGGGTAGGGGAACATGTCGAGCACGTACTTGCGCGGCTTGGTGTCGGCGTCGTCGACGGTGAACGGCTGCAGCTCGTTCCACACCGGCGCCCAGCGCGCCTCGATGCGGGCGAAATCGTAGGCGTTCTCGTCGGCGTGGAAACCAGCGCTGTGAGGATCGTCAGGGTGCAGCTCGTCGGTCACGGCTCAGTCTCGTTTCGGATCACGGCGGAATGCCCGGCGGGGCGTGTGGCGGCGCCGCAGCGCGCAGCGCACCGGGCAGAAACCCCAGATTACCGCGGGCCGCCGCCCTCGCCCTGCCGCTCGACCCCGATGGCCCGCAGCAGCGCGGCGGCCTTCAGGCGCATCTCGGCCACCTCGGCGGCCGGCTCGCTGAGAGCCGTCACGCCACCGCCCGCCCCGACCGTCGCGCGCGCGCCGTCGACGACGATGCTGCGGATGACCATGGCCAGGTCTGCTCCCCCGTCGAGCCCGAGGTAGCCGAAGGCGCCGGAGTAGACCCCGCGCGGGCCGCGCTCCAGACCGCCGTGCCCGCCGTGCCCGCCGTGCCCGCCCGCGCCGTCGTCGCCACCGCCGTCGAGCAGCTCGATCGCGCGCCGCTTCGGCGCTCCGGTCATCGACCCGGCCGGGAAGCACGCCGCGACCGCGTCGAGCGCGTCGAGCCCGCCCCGCAAACGCCCTTCCACCGTGCTGACCAGCTGGTGCACGTGCGGGTAGCTCTCCACCTCGTGGAGCCCGGTGACGACCACCGAGCCGACCTCGCTCACGCGCGAGAGGTCGTTGCGCATGAGGTCGACGATCATGAGGTTCTCGGCCTGCTCCTTGTCGTTCGCGGCCAGTTCGGCGGCGAGCGCCGCATCTCGCGCCGCGTCTGCCGCGCGCGGTCGGGTGCCCTTGATCGGCCGCGTCTGCACCACACCGTCGCTGACCCGCAGGAAGGTCTCGGGGCTCGCGCTGAGCAGGGCGACCCCCTCGATACGCAGCAGCGCACCGTGATGCGCCGGACTGCCGCGCCGCAGCCGCCGATACAGCTCGACCGCGTCGAACGGTGCGCCGTCGGCCGTCTCGACCGCGGTCTGCGTCGTCAGGCACAGCTGGTACGCCTCGCCCTCGCGGATGAACTGCTGGCAGGCGGCGACCATGCGCGCGTAGTGGGCGTCGTCGTCACGCTCGACGACGAGCCCCAGCGGGCGCGGCTCGGCGACCGGCGGGGCGGATGCGGCGCTCGCGCGCGCGGCCAGCGCCAGCATCCCGCGCCGCCAGTCGCCGAGCTCGCCCTGCCAGCGCCCGTCGCCGGTCGGGTCGAGCGCGATCAGTCGGGCCGTCGCCGTGCCGTGGTCGAAGAGCACGCCGCGGTCGACGCGCAGCCAGGCCGCGCGGTGCGCCGGCGCCACGACCGGCGCTGGCATCTGCATGGTCTCGGCCCGCAGCTCGTACCCGAACCACCCGATGAGCCCGAGCGGGCCCGCGGGCGGTCGACCCACCGGCTGGCGACCCACCGGCTGGCGCGGCGGCGGGGCCCCCAGCGCGTCGAGCTCCGCCCGAAGCTGCGGCAGAACGGGCCGATCATGATCGAGCGGCACCGGCTCGCCGAGAGCGACCAGGCTCGTCCCCGTCGTCGCGCCCTCCCCCGAGTCGAGCCAGACCAGGCCGGCCGCATCGGGGTGCGCCGCGGCGAGCGCCACGAGCAGGGCCTCGGCGCTCAGCGGCGCCGCGATCGGATGCTCGAGGAGGCCGCGCCGCATACGCTCCATGCTATGAGCGCAGGGGTGGCATGACGGCCGCGGCGGAGGGCCTGCACGCCTGGACGGCCGAGGGCTGGCGGGTGATCGACTGGTGCGATCCGCACGAGGGCCCGCTCGTGGTGGCCGACTCGTGGCGCGTGCGCGACGGCCGCGTTCGCGGGATCGAGCGGCATCGGGAGCGCTTCCTGCGCTCGGTCGCCGCCGTCGACGGTGCGCCGCGCGATGCCGAGGCCGCGGTCGACGCGGCGCTGGCGGCCATCCCGCGCGCCGGAGACTGGTTTCCGCGCCTCGAGCTGCGCGGGCGCGCCGACGGCCTCGCACTCGGCTTCCGGCTGCGGCCGACCCCGCCGACCTCGGCGACGGCCGTGCTCGCGACCGCCGCGACCGACCCCCGCACCGAGCCGCTCGTGAAGGGCCCTGACCTGGCGGCCCTGCAGCGGCTGCGGGTGGCCGTGCAGCCGCTCGGCGCCGATGAGGCCGTCATCGTGGATGCCCAGGGCCACGTCGTCGAGGGCGCCTACTCGGCGCTGCTCTGGTGGCGGGGCGCGACGCTCGTGCAGCCCGATGCGGCGTTGGCCCGCATCCCGAGCGTGACGGCCTCGCTCGTGCTCGATGCCGCCCGCGCCGAGGGTGTGCCGATCGGGGCCGAGCGGATCACTGCCGCCGAGCTCGCCGGGTGCGAGGTGTGGGTGCTGAGCGCCCTGCACGGTGCCCGCGGCGCGACGGCCTGGGTCGGGGGGCCGGAGCTGGCCCCTCCGGTGCGTCTCGACCGCGCACGCCGCTGGTTGGCGGCGGCCGAGTCGGCGCTGTACCCCGTGCGGGGGACACCCCTACTGGGGGGGTGACGATTCCTCCCCGATCGGAAGCGTTGAACCGTAGACTGACCGAGCCGGACGCGCGTCCGTGCGTTGGGGGGAAGCAGGGGCGTGGCTGACGACGACTACGGCAGGGTGCCGGCCGGGTGGTATCCCGACCCGCTGGGCCTGCCGCAACTGCGGTGGTGGGACAACCACGCCTGGACGGAGCACGTCTCCGATGCCCGCCAGCCGATGATGCCGACCCAGCCCGCGGCCACCACGATCTTCGCCGACGACGAGGCGCAGACGCGCCGCGGTCGCCGCAGCGCCGAGTCGGCCGCCGAGACTGAGCTGCCGTACGAGCAGCCCACCGCCGCCGTTCTGCGCCAGTTGGCTCCGCCGAGCGATAGCGGCCTGGCCGATCCGGCTCTCAGCGCGCCCTCGGCGGCCAGTGTCGCCGCGGAATCGGCTGCGGCGCCGTCCGCTGCCGCGCCGTCCGCCCAGAGCGCGCAATCCGCCCAGAGCACGCAATCCGCCCAGAGCGCGCAGTCGGCCGCGAGCGCCGCCGACGCCTTCGCCGCCGCCGCGTTCGCCGACCCGCTCGGCACGGGCGCCTCGGCCCCGCAGCCGAGCATGCCGTGGGTTCCGCTGGCGGCGCAGGGTGGTTCTGCTCCGCAGTCGTACGGGTCCGCTCCGGGCTACGGCTCCGCTCCGGGCTACGGCTCCGCTCCTGGGTACGGCTCGGCCCCCGGCGCACCGGCCTACGCGCCGACCTGGACGGAGTCGCCGATCTCGGCGACCGAGCCCGGGCGACGCGGTACCCACCAGTCGGTGGGCACCACGGCCCCGCACCTGCAGAGCGTCGAGGTCTGGGCTCTCGCGCTCATGCCGATGCTGCAACTGCTGCTGAGCCTGCTCGTGCTCGCCGCGTTCTCGACCGGCCCGTCGGTGCTGTTCATGGCGATCATCTGGCTCGGGCCGCTGCCGCTGGGCGTGCTCCTCGCCGCGCTCGACCACCGCTCGCTGCGCCGACGCGGGGTCGACCGCCCGGCAAGCTGGCTGTGGGCTCTCGCCTCACCTCTCGTGTACCTCGCGGCACGGGCCGTGGCGCTCAGCCGCATCTCGGGCGCCGGGTACGGTCCTCTCGCGGTCTTCCTGCTGCTTAACGGCCTGGTGGGCGCCTCGGTGCTGGCTGTTCCGGGTCTCGTCATCGCGGCGCTGCCGGGTGTGTTCGCCGCCGAAGCGTCGAACAGCATCGAGCTGGCGGCCCGCAGCATCGGGGGGCAGATGGAGGTCACCTGCCCGCCGACACCGCCTCTCTTCATCGGCCAGCAGCTGCGGTGCCCGGCAATCGACGCGAGCGGCAACGCCGTCGTCGTGACGGCGAGCCTGCAGCGGTCGAACGGCTGGATCGCGTGGCAGGTCGACGACTGGGGCATCTTCAGCATCGTTCGCTAAGCGAATGCCCCGACGGGCATGAGCGCAGCGGGTGCGGCACAATCGAATAGCAACTGAATACCGGAACGAGCAATCGTTCTTCGCGGTGAACCCGAACAACACTGCGGCATACCGGACGACCAGGGGGGTCGACCGGTACACGAGACCCGGCTGGGGAGCCGGGGCCCGAGGGGGAACCACGATGAGCACCACGACAGCGATCCGCGTACCAGCGGGGTGGTACGCCGACCCGGTCGAGAGCGCCTCCGGCGCGGCCGCGACGCAGCGCCGCTGGTGGGACGGCGAGCGCTGGACCCACCACGTCGCCCCCATCGACATGCCGTCGGTCAGCGGCGTCTCGCCCGTCTCCGCGCCGGGCAGCGTCAGCACGGGCGCCTTCTCAGTCGTCGCGCCCGCCACGCCGTCGCCGCGCGAGTCGGCGCGTGCTGCCGAGAGCATGCCGCTGCACGCTGTCGACCCCGCCGCCGGCCTCCGCAGCACCGCGTCGGCACCGACCCGCAGCGCCGCCTCGCCGCTCAGCCCGGCGAACGCCGAGACCTCCGAGTACGTGCCGTTCGCCGCCCGCGAGCGCGCAAGCGTCGTCTCCGTACCCGCCGCGACGGCCCGCAACCCGCTGCAGCTGCGTGTGCACACCGTCTCCGTCTGGCTGATCGCCACGATGCCGCTGACCCAGGCGCTGCTCGTGTTCTGGGTGTTCACGACCCTGCCCGCCGAGAGCTCCTCGTGGACGCGTGCTCTGGCGGTCGTGTTCCCGTTCATCCTGAGCGCCGCGCTGGCCACTCAGGACCGACGCCTCATGGAGCTCTCGGGCCACCTTCGCACGGCGCCCTGGGTCACGGCCCTCCTGGCTCCCCCGGTGTTCCTCGCTATCCGCGGCGTGCGCGTGGCGCGCACCACGGGCGCACGGTCGTGGCCCCTCGTCGTCTGGCTGGGTGCGCAGCTCTCGGTGCTGACAGTGTGGTTCGTGCTCGACCCGGCCACGGTCGTCGCGATCGCGCTCGGTCTGCTCGGCTGACCGCCCCTCTCGCTCGCTCAGGAGCCCGTCGTAGGCTCGGAGCATGGATGACGTGCGGCGGCGGGGTGCGAGCCTCGAAGTGCTGCGCGCCGAGGCGCACGACGAGCTGCAGACGGTCATCCTCGCCCGCGCCCGCGACGGGGAGGACCCGTGGGAGTTCATGAGCGAACTGCCGACCGTCGACGAGCTCGTGGTGTGGATGCTGCGCGCCGAGCGCATTCGCGACGATGACGGTCGCCTGCCGTCGGCAGCGCGCGACTACCGGCTGCTGCGGCAGATCGCCCTCGATCACCCGCCCCTCACCACGACGGTCTGGCGGATGCTCGGCCGGCTCTCGGCCTGAGACCGAGCATCCGCGCCCGAAAGTGAACCTCCGGGTCCCCCATATTGGGGACCGCTCGAGTCTCGGAATGTACCCCGATCGGGCATACCATGGGCGGACCAGCAGAGCACTCCACCCCGCCCGAACCGTGCTCTCGCGCACACCCGAGGAATCCCGATGAGCGACGCGCACTCCCCTGCCGCGGGGTGGTACGACGACCCCGAGATGGCGCTGCGCCTGCGCTGGTGGGACGGTGTGCGGTGGACCACCCACACGCGGCCGAAGCCGGTGGTCGAGCACCCGGCCGAACAGGCCATCACGGGCCGCAGCGCGGCGTCGGTTGGCTCCGCCCCCGACGCGGTCGGAGGTGGATCGACCGTCATCGCCGAGCCCTCCGCGGCCGAGCCGTACGCCTACTCGGCGCCGTACTCGTGGTCGCCCGGGTCGGTCGGCGTCACCCCCGTCTCCCCCGCCATCCCGAGCGCTCCGGGGTCTGCCGCCGAACCGTCGGCCCAGCCGCTGGGCACCTACGGCCTGCGGGCGCGCACGCCCGACGAGATCTGGAACACCCGCAGCACCTCCATCGACTACACGCCCGAGCGCACGACCACGCCGGCAGCGTGGGCCCTCGCGTTCACGCCGCTGGTGACCGTGGCCGCCCAGACGGCGGCGGTCGTGCTCAGCGGCTTCGAGTCGACGCCGTGGATCTGGATCGTCGGGGCGGCTGTCGTCCCGGTGCTGTGGATCATCATCTGGGTGCGCCGCGACCGCCACACCCTCTACGAGTGGGGTCACCTGCGTCGCGCGCACTGGGGCTGGGCGTTTCTCGGAGCCCTCGGTTACCTCGTCGCTCGCACCGTGGTGGTGCGGCAGCAGGCGAGCGGACGCGGCTGGTGGCCCCTCGTGGTCAACCTCGCGCTCATCGCCCTGCTTGTCAACGTGGGCATCTTCACTCCGGCTCTCGGCGTCATCCGCCTGGGCCTCCTGCCCTAGCTAGAGCCGGTTGAGCCCGATCACCCGCACCACCGCCACGCCCTCGGCGATGCTCGCGTCGAGGTCGACGACAGCGTCGATGCCCCAATCGTGGTCACCCGCGGGGTCGTCGATCACCTGACGCACGCGCCACCTGCGCCCCGCATCCGCCGCCGCGTCGTCGCGGTCGTCGCGCTCGTCGCCGGCGTCGTGCGGTGCCGGGCTCTCCTCGATGTGCACCAGGGATGCGCTGCGCGCGTCGCCCCCCGTGCGCACCTCCTCGTGCTCGGCGTAGTAGGCGTCGAGCGCCTCGGGCCAGCCCGCGTCGGGGTCGAGCGCCACGAGGTCGTCGTCGCGCTGCAGGGCCGCGAGCTGCACGCGCCGCCACAGCTCGTTGCGCACGAGCACCAGGAATGCCCGCCGGTTGGTGGTGACATCCGGCGGCCGGGGCGGCAGCACCGGCCCCCCGTCGGGGCGGCCGGCCGAGGCGCCGCTGCTCAGCTGCTCCCACTCGTCTTGCAGGCTCGAGTCGACCTGGCGCACGAGCTCGCGCAGCCACTCGATGATGTCGCGCAGCTCGTCGGTCTTCGCCTCGTCGGGTACCGTCTGGCGGATCGCCCGGTCGGCGTCGCTGAGGTAGCGCAGCAGCAGGCCCTCGCTGCGGGCGAGGCTGTAGAAGCTGACGTACTCGGTGAAGCTCATCGCGCGCTCGTAGAGGTCACGCACGACGCTCTTGGGCCGCAGCTCGACGTCGCGCACCCAGGGCTGGCTGGCGGCGAAGGTCTCGAACGTGGCGTGCAGCAGCTCGGCGAGCGGCTGCGGGTGCTCGACGTCCTCCAGCGCATCCATGCGCGCCTCGTACTCGACCCCCTCGGCCTTCATGGCCGCGACCGCCTCGCCACGGGCCTTGTACTGCTGCTGGGCGAGCACCGGGCGCGGGTCGTCGAGCGTCGACTCGATGACGCTGATGACGTCGAGCGGGTAGTCGGCATCGGTGTGGTCGAGCACCCCGATGACGGCGAGCGCGAACGGGCTGAGCGGCTGGTTGAGCGCGAAGTTCGGCTGCAGGTCGACCGTGAGCCGCACCCGCGCCGATCTCCACAATTCAGGAGATGCGGCATCGGAGCGAGCATCCGGATGCCCGCTCTGGGCGTGTCGCCCACCGTCAGTGTCGCGATCTCCTGAATTGTGGAGACGCGCAGCGGGCTCATCGCGGTCGATCTCGACGACTCCGGCGCGCACGAGCGTCTTCGCGATGCCGAGCGCGCGCTTCACGAGTTCGCGCTGCCGGTGCGGCGGCTCGTGATTCTCGGTGAGCAGGGCGCGCGCGTTGGCGACGACGTCTCCCCCGCGCGCGATGAGGTTGATGAGCATGGCCGCCGAGACCTGCATGCGGCTCTCGAGCGGTTCGGGTGCCCCGCCGATGAGCCGCTCGAAGCTGCCTTCACCCCAGGTCACGAAGCCGGCGGGTGCCGACTTGCGCACGATCTTCTTGCGCTTCTTCGGGTCATCGCCGGCCTTCGTCGTCGCGAGGTGGTTTTCCACCTCGTGGTCGGGGGCCTGCACCACGACGAGGCCCGCGGTGTCGTAGCCGGCCCGACCCGCTCGCCCGGCGATCTGGTGGAATTCGCGCGCCGTGAGCTGGCGCATCCGTTCGCCGTCGAATTTGCTGAGCGCCGTGAGCAGCACGGTGCGGATCGGCACGTTGATGCCCACCCCGAGGGTGTCGGTGCCGCAGATGACCCGCAGCAGCCCGCGCTGGGCGAGCACCTCGACCAGGCGCCGGTACTTGGGCAGCATGCCCGCGTGGTGCACGCCGATGCCGGCGCGCACGAGGCGGCTGAGGGTCGAGCCGAAGCCGCGCGCGAAGCGGAAGTCGCCGATCGCCTCGGCGATCTCGTCGCGCTGCTCGCGCGTGATGATGCGGATGCTCGTCAGGGCCTGCGCGCGCTCCATCGCGGCCGCCTGGCTGAAGTGCACGATGTAGATCGGCGCTTGGCGCTCGTCGAGCAGCCGCTCGACGGTCTCGTGCACGGGGGTGCGCACGTACTCGAAGGTCAGCGGGATCGGCCGCTCGGTGTGCGTCACCTCGCTGACGGGGTGCCCGGTGCGGCGTTCGAGGTCGGCGGCGATCGGCGTGATGTCGCCGAGCGTCGCGCTCATGAGCAGGAAGCGCGCGTTCGTCAGCGTCAGCAGCGGCACCTGCCACGCCCACCCGCGCTCGGGGTCGGCGTAGTAGTGGAACTCGTCCATGACGACGATGCCCGCCGCCAGCTCGGGGCCTTCGCGCAGCGCCTGATTGGCGAGAATCTCGGCCGTGCAGCAGATGATCGGCGCATCCCCGTTGACGCTCGAGTCGCCCGTCACCATGCCGACGTTCTCCGCGCCGAAGATGTCGACGAGCTGGAAGAACTTCTCGCTCACGAGCGCCTTGATCGGCGCCGTGTAGTACGTGCGCTGCCCCTGCGCGAGGGCGATCGCGTGGGCGGCGACGGCGACGAGGCTCT
>VFQU01000137.1_pt1 | contig 92784 bp, 80 predicted proteins | sample 3512311 | NCBI WGS metagenome assembly VFQU01 (sample SAMN10412377, study PRJNA504923) | tailings metagenome | isolation source: Relicate 3 Philex TSF3 active mining site | place: Philippines: Tuba, Benguet | collected 2017-08-29
CGTTTAGAACGTTTCCGATTTCGATCACACCTTCTCTGCAATTCGACCTCCTCTGTCCTAGACACGACTGGGTGAAGGTTACGGGTGAAGAGGCTGAGATCAATTGACCATCGAAGCCCGCTTCATGAAGCAATAGTTAAGTTTTCTATCCAAGCTAGATAGCATTTCGCGAGAAAATGCGGAAATCAGGAAGAATCTAGAACAGGGGGTATAAACTTAATCTTTGATTTTTTTATGTAAAAATACTGCTATTGATAGATACAAATACCGAATTACTGTTATTGAAACTCCTACGTACTTAAGTATCATTGTAAAAAAAGGCTGATGCGATAACCCACGTCTGCACGGAGATATTGCTGTTGCGGTCTTCACGGAGAGTTAAAAGAGTAGCGATTTGATCATCTCCGTATTTATCAGCAGAGAAATCGCGACCGTAAAAACTTGATAAAGGCAAATTTAGGCTGAAAGCAAGAGCAGTTAAGGCAAATCAATCAGAAGCCAAGGATTACCTCATTTAAGTAAAATTACGTAATTGCCAAGAAGAAGCATCCGTAGAATTGCGGAATACGGAGAAAGGGAGGAAAGACATTTGTGCTGATGACAACACAGCACATTTCTCTGACTATAAATTTAAGTAGAAATACTGGCTTGAAATCTGATTCACTTCTAAGAAGAACCGACGAATATGGCTTTGGAGATAGAGACAAAAGGTTCGATCCTGCTCGTTGATGATGATGTAAATTTTGTAACGCTAATGACTGGATATCTGGCGTTCCAGGGATATCAGGTAACCACTGCCGAGACAGGAACGGAAGCGATCGCGCTTTTGGGCGATGTCAAACCGGATTTGATTATCTCGGATATTGTGATGCCTGAAATGAATGGCTATGTCTTTGCAGAGGCGGTGCGGCAATCGCCGGAGATCAATTGGATTCCGATTATTTTTTTGTCGGCACGTGATCAGAGCCAGGATCGGGTACGAGGATTGAGTGCAGGAGCGACGGTTTATATGGTGAAGCCGTTTGAGTTGGAGGAGTTGATTGCTCAGATTGAGTCGGCTTTACGATCGTCGCAGTTGATGCGGGAAAATCGCGCGAAGCGGACAGAAGCAAAAATTTCTGTCCCGCCTGGAGTGAAGTTGACGAATACAGAGTTAACGGTGGCGCGATTGGTAGCGCAAGGCATGTCGAATCTAGAGATTGCTCAGCGATTGAGTGCAAGTAAGCGGACGATCGAGAGTCATATTAGCCATATGTTGAAGAAGACGCTCTTGAGCAATCGCACAGAACTGTCGCGATGGATTATCGAAAACAACATGGATTGATGCGCGATCGCAGTTCTGCCAATACGAATTCAAAACGGTGCGCTTTATTAAACCCCAGGATGGGATCAATAAACGCACCGTCTTGATGCTCAGATTTAGATCTTTGGGAGAGCGCACAAGATCTTTACTCTCCAAGCGATTAAGCCAAATCAAACACTAAAATTTCAGCGAGATCTTGCCCAACAAATTCCACGTGCGATACGTCCTCGATCGCAACCGCATCCCCCGCTGTTAGAGAAACACCATTGACGATCGCAGAACCCCGTGCGACTTGTACCCACAGATGACGATCGCGATCGACCTCATGCTTCACCGTTTCACCTGCACCTAAAATCGCGGCATAGAGATTGAGATCTTGATGAGCGGTCACAGAACCATCTCGCCCATCTTGAGACGCAATTAACCGCAATTGTCCTCGTCTCTCTTCCAACGGGAAAAACTTTTGCTCGTATCCCGGCTCTAAACCTGCTCGCTCTGGCAGTACCCAAATTTGCAAAAGATGAACCGTCTCAGTCTTCGAGGCGTTGTACTCACTATGCGTCACACCTGTTCCAGCGCTCATCCGCTGCACTTCGCCGGGACGAATCACAGACTGATTCCCCATGCTGTCTTTGTGCTCTAATGCGCCCTCCAACACATAAGTAATGATCTCCATATCCCGGTGAGAATGCGGTGCAAATCCACCCCCACCCGCGACTCGATCTTCATTAATGACGCGCAGATTTCGGAACCCCATATGAGCCGGATCGTAATAGCTCGCAAACGAAAAAGTGTGATACGAATCTAACCAACCGTGATTTGCATGTCCGCGATCGTTGGCTTTACGAAGTGTCAGCATAAATCCTCCTAATGTCTAAATAAAGACTGTTTGAATTCGTACTTTGTTAGTCCAAGATAACATAGGAATAGTTTTAATGCAAACAATCGCTTGGTTGTAAAAAGAGTGACTGCGATCGACCTAGACCCTTTGCAGGCACTCTTTATGAATTCACAATTGATAGAAATCAGATCTTCTGCACACAAGCACCCTGAAACGATCGTGCTTACACTGCCCCGACTACTCGCCAATTTTGAGCGGGGCGAGGAGCATTGTTCACGACGACTCCCGATGCAAAATCTAGATCATCGAGATACCAAATCCCTTGCTCACCCGTCTCAAAGTTTTGCCAAATCAAATCAGCATGACCATCATCATTGAGATTCTCAGTCTTGACGAGCTTCCAAGGTGAATTACTGCCGAGCTTTGGCGCATTCTCAACCATGCCACTATAGCTAAAATCCTTGCCATCTAGAATCCAGAATCCGGTTTCATCTATCACCTCGTTCCGCCATAGCAAATCCAAATAGCCATAGCTATCCACCGCATCAATCAGCTTCCATTGTGAATTGCTGCCTAACACAGGTGCACCTGACACAAATTCACTCCCAACAAACTGATAGTTCGCGTCGAATGTCCAAAGAGCAGTTTCATCCGTTGCTTGATTTCGCCAAACTAAAGTTGTTTGATCACAATCCCCTAAGAAAACGTGCGAGATTAGCTCCCAGCTAGAATTACTGCCCAGTTTCGGTGCGCCTCCTAAGAACGCACTGGACACAAACTGATTGTTTTGTATCGTCCAGACTCCAGTTTCGTCAGTCACTTGATTGCGCCAGAGATATTGAATACCACCACCCGGTTTGGCGATCGCATCAATCAGCGTCCAAGGAGAATTCGGCGGAATTGCGGGTGCGCCCTCGATGCCACGACCATTAATAAAGGTTGCACCGAGCGGATTGCTCTCAATGTCCCAAGTGCCACTAGTATCATCACTGTCATTTGCCCAAACTAGAGTATTGGTCGAGGGCGCTTGAGTGCTTGCAGCAGACTGCGGGATGACCGTTGGAAGTTCTTCTAAATCGATCGAAACAACCCCTACAATTTGCCAATTTGCATCTGGACGAGGTGCATTTTTGATGAATTCACTCGACGTGAAGTCTGACCCATTCAAAAACCAAACAGCTTGCTCGCCGCTCGTGCGATTTTGCCAGATCAAGTCCGCGCTCTTGTTGCCATCTACATCGACAAATTTTGCGAGTTCCCAGGGCGAATTACTGCCCAATTGGGGAAGATTTGCCACAAAAGCGCTACTACTAAAGTTTGAGCCATCAAACTTCCAAATCGCAGTTTCATCGGTCGTCTGGTTGCGCCAGAGCAATTCTAATTGATTGCCATTCCCGAGTGCATCAATGAGCTGCCAAGCAGAATTTGCGCCAAGTCCAGGAGCATTTTCCAAGAAAGCTCCAGACTGAAATACGCCTGTTTCATTGAACTTCCAGATAGCCGTTTGATCCGTAACCTGGTTACGCCAAACGAGAGTTGGGCTATCGGAGATCGTTACACCGCCTACGAGTCTCCAAGGAGAATTGCTGCCCAAAGATGGGGCACCTGTGAGCAAAAATCCGTCTTCAAAGTCTATTCCATCTACCGTCCAGATGGCGGTTTGATCGGTAACAGCATTGCGCCACAGTAACGTGTTCTCACCGCCTGTAAACCCACCTGCATCAACCAGTTTCCAGTCAGAGTTACTGCCGAGCGGTGGCATGTTTCTAAATGCTGCACCAATTTGAAAGGTTGTGCCTTGAATGCCCCACGCCCCAGTCTCATCAAGTGCATCATTCCGCCAGATGAAAGCGGTAGCTCGACTTTGAAGTAATGAAGATTTAGAACCTGATGCAACTGGATCTTCAAAATCAGGTGCACTGTGCCCACATCCGTATTGACTCGTACTTAAAGATACTGCCTCGCTGAGTGGAGACTTCACTTCAAGAGATGTTGTCATAGCAATTGTTTCTACCGTAATTAGAACAGAACTAGCGATAGTTCTAGGCTGATCATAGGGTTGAACCTAATAGTTCGGGTGTGAAGTGTATATGAAATCACATTAAGCAGTAGTGAAATCACGGTTTTTTTACGCTGACTCTTCCTAGCCCCCGTAAAGATTCGCTTGTCTTGCAATTCGCCGTAGATTGATAGATTGATCAAATCTTCAGCCATCTACTTTATCGATTCAAAAATCACTTGGTGACTTTAACGAATGATGAGGGTACGACTGAATTCATACAGCATTGACTAACTACTCATTATTTTTGGAGAAATATAAAGAATTGATGAGGCAACCGCAATATAACGGAAAAAATTCGCGCAATTTTGCAGGAAAATACGAAGGCTGTGAAGATTTTTTGTGATTAAATGACCTTGACTGATTTTTGTCTAACGCTATGTTTCGCTGCGCAACAAAATCAGTGCAGTTCGCATCTGCCGATAACTCTTCACACACAAGGAGAAAAGAATGGCGCAAGGATGGAGGTCTTTACTTGTTCAATCACGGTTCGCATTGAAACGATTCTGGGTCGTTCTGGTCTTGGGATTTTTAGGTGCGATCGCATTGTCCTGGGGTCAACATGGCTTACTCGCGATCGAGGCGAATTTACAAGCGACTGGCAATAGCTGGCAAGGCGCGTCATTCCCACTTGAAAATTTTCAAGGGTATACTTCTCCATTTGGCTATCGAATGTCTCCCGATGGTTCTTACAGCCGTGAATTCCATCGGGGTTTAGATATGGCAGCACCAGAAGGCAGCTATATTCGCAGTTGGTGGACGGGCAAGGTTGTTGAAGTTTCAGACAATAGCGCCTGTGGAACTTCAGTAGTCATTGAATCGGGTTCCTGGGAGCATATTTACTGTCATATGCAAGGCTCAGCCGGTCGGGACGGGCAAGGCAAGTATATTCAGTCCGGTGATGTCCGTATCTATGAAGGTCAGATGTTGCCAGCAGGTGAACGAATTGGTCGGGTCGGTATGACCGGACGCACAACAGGACCCCATTTACACTGGGGGTTGAAATACTCAAGCCAATGGGTTGATCCAGCACTGGTGCTGCGAGCTATGTATGCCGAGCAAGGCAGAGGTTAATTGCGTTTAGATTGAGATCGCTCGCACCCTCTACAAAATTAATTTGCTGTTTTCAGTTCATCGATCAACTGTTCTAGTTGGTCGATGTTTGCTTTGTAGACTTCGCCACAGAAATGACAGGTGGCTTCTGCACCGTTGTCTTTTTCGATCATGTCGCGAAGTTCGGCTTCTCCTAACAGTTTGAGTGCGCCTAAAACGCGATCGAAAGAGCATCCACAGTGAAATCTTACAAGCTGCGTTTCCGGGAAAATTTCTAAGCCCATATCTCCAAGCAGTTCTTCAAAGATCATGGGTAGGGTTTTACCCGCTTGTAGGAGTGGTGTAAATCCTTGCAGAGAAGACAGTCGAGATTCGAGCAGGGCAACTAATTCGGGATCGCTTGCTGCTTTGGGCAAGATCTGAATCAATAATCCGCCAGCAGCTTGCACGCCATTTCCGTCTACAAATACTCCCAAGAAAAGAGCAGAAGGCGTTTGTTCAGACGTTGCGAGATAGTGAGTGAGATCATCTCCAATTTCACCGGAGATGAGTTCAACCGTACTCGAGTAGGGATATCCATAGCCTACATCTCGAATGACATAGACGTAGCCATCTTTCCCGATCGCGCCCCCGACATCTAATTTGCCTTGAGCATTGGTTGGCAGTTCGACCTCTGGATTATCGACATAACCGCGCACAGTTCCATCTAATCCCGCATCGACCATCAGCCCACCCATCGGGCCATTGCCTCGAATGCGAATGTTGACGCGCGATTCTGCTCGTTTCATACTCGATGCCAGCAATAGCCCTGCTGACATGGTTCGACCTAGTGCTGCGGTTGCAACATAAGATAATTTGTGACGCTGCCTCGCTTCTTCACAGAGACGGTTTGAAATGACTCCGACTGCTCGAATTCCGCCGTCTGCGGCAGTTGCCCGTATTAACTGGTCAGCCATGAAAATCCTTTTCGTTACATCCGTTTGCCTTTCTAATTGTAACGAATGATGAAGGCTAAAAAGTAGGGAGTGAGGAGTCTACTCCCTACTCCCCACTCCCCACCGCCTTACGCTTCGACTAAAGGTTATCTAACTGTTTTTTCAAGTCTTCCAATTCTGCATCAACGGCTGCATCATTGGGTGCTTGAGTTGTCTGAGACTGAGGTGCAGCGGTTCCGGGAAGCGATTGCTGGGGTTGGGCTGAACCTGCGAGCATTTGTTGTTTCATTGCTTCGAGTTCGAGATCGACATCGCCGGATTCGAGTGCTCGGAATTGCGATTCTAAGTCGGCTCCAGCCAATTCTGCGGCGGCTTGTGATCGCGCTTCTAGCTGTAATACTTTGTCTTCCATGCGCTCGAACGCAGCCATCGCTGTGTTGGTGCCCATGTTGTTGACCATGCCTTGCAGTTGCTCTTGCGCTTTGGCAGCACTCGCACGCGCTTTGAGCATGTCTTTTTTCGTCTTCGCCTCGGAAATTTTGCCTTCGAGTGCGATCAGACTCCGCTTAAGCGTATCGACTTGACTCGATTGGGTGTCGAGTTGGGTTTTGAGCGCGGTTGCGGTTTCGGTGTGGGTTTTCTTGCGGGTCAATGCTTCACGGGCTAAGCCTTCATCCCCTTTTTGTAGCGCTAATTGTGCCCGCTGTTGCCAATTATTGGATTCAGTTTGGGCTTGGTTGTATTGCTGTTGTGTCCGTTTTTGAGAAGCGATCGCTTGCGCCACGGCTTGACGAAGCTGAATCAAATCTTCCTGCATGTCGATGACGGCTTGCTCCAGAATTTTTTCTGGATCTTCTGCCTTGCTCACCATGTCGTTGACATTGGAGCGGACAACTCGGCTAATGCGGTCAAATAATCCCATAGTTCTTTCCTTCTGGCGTTTCTTAGAGTTCAATTGCCGTTATTTATACGGTAGCCCACACCATTGATTTTGCAGCACTTCCGTATGGTTTGCACTGCGGAGTGACCCAACTTAATTTCTTGTAGGATCGAAACCTGCCGAGTATGCAAATGACACAGCCTCTTCTAGTCTAAAAACTTCAGGAGAAAATCGGGCAGTTCCGCAGAATTTTTTCGCGTTTGATTAAACTAAAGTCAGAATCCGGAGGTTTTATGGTGCAAGCACAAGAGCGACGATACTCGCCGGAAGAGTATTTAGAGCTAGAAACCGAAGCTGAGGCGAGAAGTGAATACATTGACGGTGAGATTATCCCGATGACAGGCGGAACCCCAAATCATAATCGAATTGCAAAAAATGTGAGTCAAGCTGTGGACTCGGCAATTGGAGATCAAGATTATGAGTCGTTTATGACCGATTTGCGGCTCTGGATTCCCAAGCAGCGAATTTTCACGTATCCAGATGTGATGGTTGTGAAAGGATCGTTAGAGTATTTGGAAAAACGTAAGGATACGATTACAAATCCTGTGGTGATTGTGGAAGTGCTTTCGGACTCGACAAAAAATTACGATCGAGGTGAGAAGTTTGAGTTTTACAGAGCCGTAGAAAGTTTTCAGGAGTACATTCTGATCGATCAGTACAAAATCCATGTTGAGCAGTTTTCCAAAACGGGAAATCGTAAATGGCAGCTAGAAGAATACGAAGATGAAAATGATACGTTAGCGTTTGCTTCGATTCCGTTTCAGATGTCGTTAGCGGCAATTTATAAGAAAGTGGAGTTTTAGCGATCGAGAACTTCGCCAGCCGTTAACCGCAAATTTGGAAACGTTGGAGATTCGATCAAATCATTGCCGCGAAATTGCTTGAATTGATATTCTCCGCTTTCATCCAAGGTATAAATGCTAAGTGTTGGAGTTTTCGGATCGCCAATGAACCGTTTTCCGCCGAGTGCAGCATAGTCTACAATCCAATACTCAGGAATTCCGAACGCTTCATACCCTGCAAGTTTGGTTAAATAATCATCTCGCCAATTGGTGCTGACTACTTCGACGATTAAACGAATTGAGGCGGCTCTTTCGATGACGGATTCTCGTTCCCATCGGGGTTCATCTGCGATCGCGATTTCGTCTAGTACGATAATGTCTGGCTCATATCCAGATTGATCGAGAACTTTGACGATGCACTCTTTGGGAATGAAGTAGGGGAGTTTTGCTTGTCGAATTGCAGATCCCAGGTCAAACGCCAAATCACCAGAGACTCGTGAATGCCTTCCTCTTGGCTTTGGCATCTCGACAATCACTCCATTGTGTAGTTCGTAGCGAATTCCGGTATTCTCTGGATACCAAGCGATGAACTCATCAAAGCTAATCGGTTTTTCAAGTGCTTGCATGATTGAAAACCTTGATTCGTCTACTGTTAGGATACTCGATCGCCGATCGAATCTTCAGCTTGAAAGAAATCTGCAATGTTTGAGAAATACGATGCAGTTGTGATTTAAATTATGGGCTAAATCGTGATTTGAATTACGGGTTGTTGACTAGTGCATCTGGGCGAAAATAAAGCAGCAGCTTAGTGGGGCTTCGGATCAAAGCCCTGAAACTTCCAGTTGAACGGCTTTGCCATCGTGCAATTGAAGTACCGGATGAAGGCTTGAATCTGCTGCTTGAGATCCTCAGTGGAAGTGAAGTTGCCGCGCCGAATCAGTCGTCTGGTCAGAATACTAAACCAACATTCAATTTGATTGAGCCAAGAGGTATGTTTGGGCACGTAGACGAAGCGAATGCGATGGGTTGGATCACTCAGGAAAGCAGAACGTGAAGCCATCGAGTGTAGGATGCCCGACTTACCCTTGATACCCAAATCCAGGTCTAGCTGACAACAGGTTGCCACGAGTCGAACTAAGGAAGCAGATTGATGAGTGTTGAGTTGATCCAGCACAAAGATCCAACTCGCTTCTGGGTCAGTCTCAATCGTATGTGCGATGTGATTGGCAAAGTCGAATTCGGCGCGGGTCGCACCGATTAAAACTTGTCGGATGCCGCCCTGTGCAATCTGCCAAGTAAGGCGTTGAAGCAGAAGTATATCTCACTGCCATGCAGGACGCGATCGAGAACCTTGAAGACACCCGTGATCTAGAAGAATCAGAAGTACTAACAGGCGACCGCATATTTGATATCGCCACTTTTGAGCAAAAAGTTGTCCTGCTCTACCGATGTCTCTCCGCATTTCTTGATCCAACGATCGAGCCGCCGACGCTGACAAATGTCATTGAAGCTGCTGCTTATTTTCCTTTCGCGTTTCTCCAGATGCGGCTCGGAGATGAGATTTACTTGGAGAAGGAGGGACTCAACGAAGAGGAAAGCCTGAAATATTTTTATCGAAATTTAGTCTGGCGAGGATTTGAAAAATATCTTTTGAGCAATTGGCAAGCAGGGCAAGAAGAATTTGGGTTTGATGAAGAATTAGATACCTTCCATTCACACTCAGATAATTTGAGTCTTTGGCATACGGTTGTAGATGAATTGGTCGATCGCATCTTCTGGGATCGCGACTGGGCATTAACCTCAAATCATCCAGAGGTGCTGGATGGCATAGAAGAAGAGTTGAGCAAACCACTTGGACTAGATAACTATTTCACGAATCGTCTGCCTCAAGTCACTTTAGAACAGGCAGAAGTCGCGATCAACGAAATTCGGAATTGGAAATTAAGTGCCTCAACCGAATAAACCTCAAATATCCTTACTTTAGGGTTCAATTGGGGACGAATAAACCAAGCCGTAAATTGTGGCTTAAATCCTTACTCTTACTGCCTTACAGCGATTGAGATAAAGATTGAGATAAAACTGCGTGCAATGTCGATTGAGATAAGCTACAGTTCTTTCCATCGTTAGTTTTGGAAATCAATCGGATTCGATTCGTAATCGAAAGGTCATGGGTTCAAATCCCATCATCGGCTTTCTGTTGTTGTACTGTAGGTTCGCATACCAAGCTAGTTCCTACTTTCATTCAGCACCGCACCTTGGATTTGTAGCTTGATCGTATCGGTTCAGCAGTGATTCCCCCAGCATTGATATCAGCTTTCAAGGGAACGCATTCTTAAAAGGCGAATTTTAAGGAAGGGTGGTTCAGCGAGAATGTAGAGGAACATTCCGCCGTTGTGGATTAATCAGTAAGCTCACGCCGATTGCCCAAGCGATCGAGATAAGCCAACCTGCTAGGATATCGCTCGGATAATGAACACCAAGATAGAGACGAGTCCACGCGATCATCAGGACAAATAAGCCTCCTAGCAGCAATACCCACCAGCGCCATTTTGTTTGCCAAGTTAGAATGATCAGTACTGTCACAAACGTCATACTTGACATAGCGTGTCCACTGGGAAATCCGTAGTCAAATTCTGGTGCAGGCGACTGCCACAAATGCGGACGGACACGATGTAAAAGCAATTTTGCAGTTCGGTTGATCACAATACTGCCTGTTAAAGTTGTGATCAGATATGCAAGTGCATACCACCATCGTCGAAACAGCAAAAACACCCCGACTCCGGTCGCAACCGGAAACACTCCCCAAAAGACTCCTAGCTTTGTCAGAAAAGTTGCGATCGCATCAAGCCAGGGATTGTTTACTGAATGGACTGCCAGCAGAATCGGCACGTCCCACGGAAAGCCACCCTGATTTTCCCACACATCCTCTGCTAGCTCTCCAAAAATCAATAGGGGCAGTAACACGCCAATGAGTAGCATGAGTAACGCGCCACGGCGAGCAGCTAGCAAGTGCTTGAGAAATTCTAGAAAAGCTTGGAGAAATTGCTTGACATCAAAATTGAACATGCATTGTCTCAAGTGTGTGAAGTGCTTCTCGATTGAGCAAAGCTTGACCTGACTTCACCAATGTAACGTGACTTGTTTGGGTACTGTTCACAATTTGGGCACTATTTTAGATGTCCTACTCAGACGCGCTCTACGAGGCAAAATCTTACATGCAAGAAAAAATCAAATATTTTTGAATGCTATAAAATGAGCCACTCCTTGAGATAGAAATTAGCTTGTCCTCCTGGTAGATGAGAAGTCAGCAGCCTACCTCTTACACTGAAGCGAGTGTTAAGGACGCTTGCAAGATATTAGATATCAATTCTTGGATGACTACATCATTGTGTGAATATCCTAAACTGCTTTTAATCATGATAGTTGAACGACTATGAATGCACCCATTTGGACAGGAAAAGTCTATCCGCTTGGCGCGACCTGGGATGGTAAAGGAACTAACTTTTCACTATTTTCTGAACATGCGACATCTGTGGATCTTTGTTTATTTGATCAACAGGGTTTAGAACAGCGTTTACCTCTCTATGCGGGTGAAAATTTTATCTGGCATGGATATGTCCCTGGAGTTGCGCCTGGGCAGCGATACGGCTTTCGCGTTTATGGGGCTTGGAATCCTCAAGCTGGGCATCGATTTAACCCCAATAAACTGCTCATCGACCCTTATGCAAAAGCGATCGAGGGCGATGTTCAACATGGTGAAGCAATTTTTAGCTATCGCTGGGACGATCCAGATGCGGATTTAGGTTTTTCTGATTTGGATGATGCCCATCTCGTTCCGAAGTGTATTGTTGTTGATCAAGCTTTTGATTGGCAGGGAGATCAGTTATTACAAACGCCTTGGAACCAAACTGTTATCTACGAGATGCACGTTAAGGGATTTACAAAGCAGCATCCTGAAGTGCCAGAGACATTAAGAGGAACTTATGCAGGACTTGCACATCCAGCAGCGATCGCACATCTCAAATCTCTGGGTGTGACCGCGGTTGAACTCATGCCTGTGCATCATTTTCTATCCCAGCCTGGGCATCTTGCTGGCACAGGATTAAGTAACTATTGGGGATATGATTCGATTAATTTCTTTGCACCTTACTCCGGGTATAGTGCCGATCAAACTCTCGGTGGACAAGTGCGGGAATTTAAACAGATGGTGCAAGCTCTACACCAAGCTGGGATCGAAGTCATTCTAGATGTTGTTTACAATCACACAGGCGAAGGCAATCATTGTGGTCCAACGCTATCTCTACGGGGGATCGATAATAAAAACTACTACCGTTTAGTTGAAGGCAACGAGCGGTACTACATGGATTTTACAGGATGCGGAAATTCGCTGAATGTTCAAAGTCCACAAGTGCTGAAGCTGATTATGGATAGCTTGCGTTACTGGGTTACAGAAATGCATGTAGATGGCTTTCGCTTTGATTTGGCATCTGCACTTGCCCGAGAGCTTTACGCAGTGGATAATTTGGCATCGTTCTTTGACATTATTCACCAAGATCCGATTCTAGCTGGAGTCAAACTGATTGCAGAACCTTGGGATCTAGGCGATGGCGGATATCAAGTTGGCAATTTTCCGGTACTTTGGTCAGAGTGGAACGGGCGCTATCGAGATGAGATGCGAGATTTCTGGCGAGGACAGGATGGTAAGCTTGGTGAGTTTGGTTATCGATTTACGGGCAGTCCTGACCTTTATCAATCGAATGGCAGACGACCTCATGCCAGCATCAATTTCATGACGGCTCATGATGGTTTCACGCTCCGCGATCTTGTGAGCTACAACGAGAAACACAATGAAGCCAATGGCGAAGACAATCGAGACGGTGAAAGCCACAATCGCTCTTGGAATTGTGGTGTAGAAGGTGAGACAGATGATGTGGAAGTAATGCGTCTAAGAGAGCGACAACAGCGCAATATGCTCACAACGCTGATGTTATCTCAAGGCATTCCGATGATTGTGATGGGCGACGAGATGGGTCGATCTCAGTCTGGAAATAATAATGCTTACTGTCAAGATAATGAACTGTCTTGGCTGGATTGGGAGTTATGCACTTCTCAGTCTGATCTGCTCAATTTCACGCGAGAGTTGATTCATTTCCGTCAAGCACATCCCATTTTCCGGCGGCAGCGGTGGTTTCAAGGGCAAGCGATTCATGGATCGAGTGTGAATGATATTGCTTGGTTTAATCCCGATGGGCATGACATGACCGAGGAACAATGGTGCAATGGATATGCAAAAGCGATCGCTGTGTTTTTGAATGGAAGTGAATTGCCCGATCGCGGTCCCAAAGGTGGACGGATTCGAGATAGTAGTTTCCTATTACTGTTTAATGCGCATTGGGAAATGCTAAATTTTGTCCTACCGACTCGATTACGCCAGCGGAAATGGTCTGCGCTGATTAATACAAAAGAGCCAAGCTTTACCACTGAGAAGATTCTGTTTACAGGAACGAAAAATGTTCCAGTGATGGGTCGCTCATTAGTTGTCCTACAATCCGGAAGCTAACTCCTTAGTAGTAGTTCCAATCATTCATGTCAGGGGGGCTAGTAGTTGACCGTATTAATCTCGCAGAACGGAGAATGGAGAGATAGGGAGAACTAAGACCTAGACGGCTTCCTATCTCCCCACTCCCCTATCTCTCTATATAACGTTCCTACATACCCGCGATCGACATCAATGCATCTTGCCACCAAGGGAGTTGGCTCTGAACTCGCGGTTGTTTTTTGCGAATCTCATCAATGTTCCAGCCTGTGAGACGTGCTAGCGTTTGCGCTTGTTCTTCAAATCGTTGGCGCAGCGATCGCTGATAGCGTCTTCCGGCAGGACAATCTGTTTTACCGCTGAAAGGATGACGCAAAACATAGCGTCCTTGGAAGGTTTCTTGCTGATTCGTTTCTTGGAACATTAGATCTTCGGGGAACTTATCGCGCGTGTAGCGAACATGCAGCCGTGTGATAAACACATCAGAGCTTACAACTGGGCGACGACGACCACGAGGCATCACAACAGGTTCAGAACCTTCTAGCCAGAACACCCCGGCTTGCTTCAACTCTTCAGGATTGAGAGGCTCAGCCGAACAGGGATCACAATTGCCCATATTCCAGGCATATTCTAGAAAAGCAACTTTGCGATCTTCGCGATCGTAGCTTTTCTCAAACATTGATTTGTAGAAGTGACTAAACTCATCTTTGACAAACAACGGAACTTCAGAATCAGAAGGAACCTTGACCGTTCTGTAATTAGTTACCTCAGCCTGACCTTTGGGAGACAGGATATAAACAATCAAGTCTTGAGCCGCCTGAGCATTGATCATCCCTAATCGAATCGGGAGCATAAACCGGGGCGAATCGTAAGTAATCTGCAAGGGACGAAGAGATTGAAATCCAGCTTTATCAAACTCATCAAGGTTGACTTTTGCAACAAAGAATTTGAGCTTTTGGCGAATGTAAGGCTTTAAGAGTTGCTTTGCCCCACGCGGAATCTTATAGCCATTTTCAACTAACCAAGTTTCTAATCCCCCCGATTCTTTTGCGCTTAAAATCAGAATGTCATATTCTCCAACGGTGAATTTTGCTTCTACAGTGACTCCTAGCGAGCCTTGACGACTCCGAACAGCTTCATTTGCTTCACTCATTGGTGCAGATGGCATGGGCATCCGTAACACGCGATCGTCGATCGTTTCACACGGATCTGGATCAAAATACTCAACTAATCGAGGCGCGCTAAAAGCATCTAATCTCTCGATGATTTTAGGATCGCTTACTTTAACTTGTTCTTTCTGTAGAACCGTTGGAACGGGAACCACGATCGCAAAATCTTTCACCTCACCCTGATAGTCATTTGCCATCGTCAAAACAGTGTGATCGCCACTTCGAGCGATCGCGACTTGAGAAGCTTGGTTATAGAGTTTTGCATCTGCTTTCGCAACATAGAATCCACAAAACGCCCAAGCTTTCGGAACAAAGACAAAGCAACTCAGACCAATAATGAGCAATGCACATAAAATGCGAAATGATTTCATAGCATATTCCTTAGATTGATAAAGACTCAGTCGTAGCTGCACTCTGTTCCCACGAGAAGCGAGAATCGGGAAAGATTTTATCGATGACAATGCTAAGCGGAGCCAGTGCGAACAATGCCCAAAACACTGCTGTCGAGACAAAAAACTGATTGCGCAAAATGAAAGTCAGCAATGCGATCGCACTTGCCCAAATGACTCGCCCAATCTGAGAATTCGGAATAGTTCGGGGATCAGTAATCATAAAAAATGCAAACATCAGGAGCGATCCACTCATCAATCGATGTCCCCAGACATCCCAAGTCCAAGCTAAGTAATAATTCCGAATTGCTTCTAATCCGCCATATGTTGCAAGAAACGCGATCGTCGTATCCCATCTGCCAACTCGCTTGAGGACTAATCCCCCCGTTGCCAAAAACAGCGCTGCATACCAGCCCTCTTCACCCCACTGCCCTGGCGAAACCCAAGCATCCGAAGTAAGCAATAAGGCTGTAATGATGCCAAAATTTCCCGGATTAAAGAGATGCTTCTCTCCAATCCGCAGGATAAATTTACTAGCAATTGCAGCAGAACAAGCAAGTACGATCGTTAGGTAATGATCTGCTCTCAATAGCACGCTCATCCCCAAGGCTGTAACCAATGCGCTGGGGAAAGATTGAGTAAAGGATTGCTCTGAGATTCGAGTCATCAGCCATTGTGATCCGAGACAGGTCACGATCGCAGTTCCAACCATACTCAGATGTAATGACCAATCTCTCGTGACAATGCCAACGAGTAAAAACAGTGAAAGAAAGAGAATTTGATAAATTCGAGCATCTTGGAACATGAGGCGACCCTTCCGCGTCAGGTTGGATAGCGCCTATTATCAGACTCTCTAAAACAAAAAAATGATGTCGTTACCGATTAAGAAACGACATCATTTTTTTATGAATTGCTCTGCATTCTCAAGGAAGATTAGCGGAATAGTTCTGTTAAAGGCTCTCTTGTGTGATTGGGCGACTTGAATCGTACTTCAGCATTGAGCTAGCAACAATGATGCCCACGATCGCAAGCAGCGCCATCGGATAAAACGCATATGTATAGGTTCCCAACCAATCTCGAATTCTTCCAGTTGCCAAAGTTCCGACTAAAGCACCGACTCCATAGGCAGTAAAGACAATCCCATAGTTTTGAGCATATTGGTCAGGATGGAAAAATCGCAAAGTGATCGTTGGAGCCATTGCTAACCATCCGCCTAGACAAAACCAAAAGAGACAAAAAGCAATCAGATACCGTGCAACTTGTCCTGGCTGAGCATTTGCCATGAGAATACAGGCAATCAGAATGAGGGTATAAGATGCGATCGCGACACGATGAGGCTGAAGGCGATCGCTTAACCATCCAAACAAAGGACGACTCATGCCATTAAACACCGCAAACAGCGCAACACTACTAGCTGCGAATTTTGGATCAATGTTGATCATCTCTTCACCGACTGGACTAGAAATTCCAATGGCACTTAAGCCAATCAACGTTGCGATCGCATAGCAAATCCAAAGTCCATAGAACGATCGACTTTTGAATAAGTTCGCTGGATAAGTTCGGGCAGAGATCGTCGTTGAAGCAGCTAAATCTCTCTGAGGGTGCCAATCTTTAGGCGGTAATTTCAAGGTGCAAGCGATTGCTAGAATCACGATCGTAAAAATGATCCCAAGTATCCGTAAAGTCGGTCGAACGGTGTAAATGTCAATGAGTTGATTTGCTAGGGGAGCCGTAATCAGAGGAGAAAGCCCAAATCCAACGATCGTGAGTCCAACGGCTAACCCTTTCTGATCTGGGAACCACCGAGAAACGACAACCATCGGGACACCGTAAGCGATCCCAACTCCCGTACCAGCGATCACTCCATAGGTCAGCACCATCATTTCAATTTGATGGACAAAGCTCGAAAGAAGATAGCCGCAGCCGACAATGATTCCTCCAATTGCCGTCATGGTGCGAGTTCCAATCTTAGAAATGTAGAACCCTGCGATCGGCATCAGCGCAGCATAAAAAACAAGCGCCACAGTAAAAGGTAATAAGCTTTCTGTTGCGCTAATGTTCAGTTCACTTTCTAAAGGCTTTCTAAAGACGCTCCAAGCATAAATACTGCCCAGACATAGCAGAACACTCATCCCTAATGGAAGAAGTAGCCATCTTCCCTGGTCAGCAGGCAGTCCAAGCACTTTCAACTCAGACTTGTGAGTGAGAATCTTCATAACTTATTGCGAATAGTGGACATGTAATCTCTAGAACATTGACAATCTGAATGAATTCAGTTGTTGCTCAGTCCCCGCAATCCGCTGTTATTGTACTGACTCTTCCACTAAGGATAGAAAATGTTCGGAAAGTTTTAACTCCTAAAGTCCTAAGAAATCATTTATCCCTGTGCGACTCCATCTTCTCTCGCAGCCCGCTGAACTGCCGCAGCAACCACCTTCGCCACCCGCTCATCAAAGACAGAGGGAACAATATGTTCTCGATCGAGTTCATCGGTTTTGATGAGAGACGCGATCGCTAAAGCTGCCTGCAAATACATATTTGTCGTAAAGGTCGAAGCACGACAATCTAATGCCCCACGAAACACCCCCGGAAATGCCAATACATTGTTGATCTGATTCGGGTAATCACTGCGCCCAGTTGCCATGACTGCAACATCATTTTTGACCAGTTCCGGCTGAATCTCAGGGATCGGATTTGCCATCGCAAAGACGATCGGATCAGTTGCCATCGATTTCACCATCTCCGGTGTCACGACTCCCGGCGCACTCACGCCCAGAAAGACATCTGCGCCTTTCATCGCATCGGCTAAGTTACCCGATTGATCAACTGCAAAGCTGCGTTTTTGAGGATTCAAATCCGTGCGATCGCTCGACAAAATTCCTTTCGAGTCGCACATGATGATTTCATTCGCTCCGTCTTTCTGAAGTAACGTTGCGATCGCAACTCCCGCTGCGCCTGCGCCATTGATCACGATCCGCACGTCAGACATGTTCTTGTTGACAAGTTTTAGAGCATTTGTCAGTGCAGCAAGCGTGACGATCGCCGTTCCATGCTGATCATCATGAAAGACAGGAATATTCAACTCTCGCTGCAATCGTGCTTCGATCTCAAAACATCGAGGGGCAGCAATATCTTCTAAATTCACACCGCCAAATACAGGCGCAATCCGCTTGACGGTTTCGACAATTTCATCCGTATCTTGAGTCGCAAGACAAATCGGGAAGGCATCCAATCCCCCAAATTCTTTAAACAGCATCGCTTTGCCTTCCATGACAGGCATCGATGCTTCAGCCCCAAGATTTCCTAAGCCTAACACTGCGCTGCCATCGGTGACGATCGCCACCATGTTTCCTTTCACCGTCAATTCGTAGACGCGCTGCGGTTCTTCTGCGATCGCATTACAAATCCGTCCGACCCCAGGAGTATAAGCCATCGCGAGATCTGCTTGACCTCGGAGGGGTATCTTACTGACAACGCTAATTTTGCCGCCTCGATGAAGAGTGAACGTACGATCGTACACATCGAGCACTTTAATGTGAGGGAGATCTTTGACCGCTTGCACGATCGTTTCTGCATGTTCAGCACTCGCCGCATCGATGGTAATATCTCGCATCGAAATGGCGCGAGTCTGGTCAATCAAATCAATCTGTCCCATACTGCCACCCAGTGTGGAGATTGCTTGGGTGACACTGGCAAGCATTCCCGGACGATTCGGAACCTCAAAGCGGATAGTCAAGCTAAAACTGGAATTAGGGGTAAGAAGATCTGACATGGATTGTGTGCGTGATTTGCGACTCGGCAAATCTTACCGCAATAAAGGGTCACGAATTGTTAATTGCGATCGTCTGAGGACATGATTTATGCCGAGTTTGTACACCGAAGTTGAAATTAATGCCGCTCGATCGCAGATCTGGCAAATCCTGATCGCTAAAGAACGCTGGAAATATTGGAATACTTTTTTATTTGACTGCGACCCAAATCGCCCGTTTATCCAAGGACGAGATGTTTCATTGTCAGTTTTACGATCGCCCGGAGAAGATGAAATTCAATTTCGCCCGATCGTCACTTTAGTTCAACCCAATTACTGTTTGAAGTGGCTTTCTTCGATTCCCGGTTTGCACAATGAGCATGTGTTTGAGCTACAAGACATCGGAGTGAATCAAACACGATTTTCGTATCAGCAAAATTTTTCTGGAACGTTTGCCCGTTTTTTGCTGCCTTTTATTCGTCAAGAGGAACGAAAAGGGATTCAGCGGATGGCATGGGAATTGAAGCGCTACGCTGAAAAGCTCGGATCATGACATCAATAATTGGAAGGAGTGGGAGTGGGGAGTGGGGTGTTTTAACACAAAAAAATGGAGCGAGCGGTTAGGCTTGCTCCATTCAATTCGGTTGAATTCTAGAATTAGAAATTCATTTCAGCGGCTTGAACGCGCTCGACCTGTTTCTTCTTCAGAACCAACATGATTTGAGTCAAGGAAACGATCGCAAAGAAAGCGAGCAGACCTTTAATCCGGTCTGGGTTCTGTAACACGATCTCCTTATCGACTTGACCAAATCCACCGACGTTCGGGTTGCTGGTCAACGCATCACCTGCTTTCACCGTGTCACCTTGAGCCACGATCAACTCGGGTCCTGCTGGAATCTCATCAGTTGCAGTTGCGCCATTTTCGCCCGTAATCGTAACGGTATAGCCACCTTCTTCGGTTTTCGCGATCGCAGAAATCTGACCTGCCGCAGAAGCGTTATAGACCGCGTTATTGCTCTTTTGTCCAGTCGGATAAACCTGTCCACGACCGCGGTTTCCGCCGACATGCACCGGATACTTACCAAAACGCAAAGACTTATCAGTCTTCGGATCAGGTGAAAGAATCGGAAACTCGATTTCTTGATACTGCTCACCCGGAACAGGACCAACGACTAACCAGTTCGGATGAGCATCACTGTAAGGCTGGATGTAGAGTTCCGCAGCCTTTTCTTTCTGCTCGTCAGTCATCCGATCTTCTGGAGCAAGCTTGAATCCGTCTGGCAACATCAAGACTGCACCGACATTCAACGGACCTTTCGAGCCATCGCCTTGCACTTGCTGCACGCTGGTGTCGTAAGGGATTTTCACCACTGCTTCAAACACGGTATCCGGCAAAACGGACTGAGGAACTTCTACTTCGGTCGGCTTTGCACCTAAATGGCAGTTTGCACAGACAATCCGACCCGTAGCCTCACGGGGATTTTCGTATTGGCTTTGAGCAAAAATCGGGTATGCAGAAGCTGCTTGAGGCAAAGCAAAGCTGCCTGCGAGTAACGTTGCGATCGCCGCGATCGTCACGATCGCTTTTCTTAGAAAACTACTTCTCATCTCTGTTCACTATGTTGTGCAATGGTTCAAAGTCAGCGGCTTAAGCCCACCAAGGATCGTCGCCTGTACGGAAATCGGTTTCAGTCCAAGGCGTAAAGGAGATCTTGTCGTTCTCAACGCTGGCATGAACCAATGCTAAAGACAGAGGAGCGGGGCCACGAACGACCTTGCCAGTGCTGTCATACTGCGAACCGTGGCACGGACACATAAATTTGTTTTCATTTGCGTTCCAAGGCACGACACAACCGAGGTGAGTACACACCGCGTTAATGCCATAGCTCTCAATGCCATCATTTGTGACCACAACGTAAGTCGGATCACCTTTCAAGCCTTGAGCGAGAGAACGATCGCCGGCGGGATGGGATTTTGTATATTCGCTGACAAGAATATCGTTGCCAAGCGCGTCTTTTGCCGTGACACCTCCCGAAGCGCCACCAGCCGACGGCGGAATAAAGTATTTCACGACTGGATATAAAGCACCGAGCGCGACCAACGCTTCAGAGCCAAACATCAAGGCGTTCATAAATTGGCGACGACCCATGCTTGGGACATCAGAAGATTCGGATAATTGAGCCATGACTTCTTCTCTAGGGATTGCGGAAATGAGATGGATGACAAAAGATTTCGCGCAGAACTGATTTGAAAGCTCTGTGTTTAAATCAATTTACATGGAGAGGGCTACACAATGACGAGCGAATGACGATCTAGGGCACTTCAAGTTTGTCCAATCGGATGTCCAGAAATCCCTTAGAGTCGGCTGTCTGTAGCTTTTCTAAGATTTATTATACATTTCTTGACATTCAGATTATCGATACGAGACTGTGGAATTGATTTACGAAATGTTACAAATTTTGCGATCGCCATGATGACAGGACGAGATCTTCAACAAATTCTGCTCCAGAAGTGGGGGCGCTCCTACGATATCCAGGTGCGCCGTACCCAAGGGAAGTTCTTTGTTCAGATTATGTGGAAATATTTGGAGCAGTTGTCGTTCCCGCTGTCTGAGGCGGAATATTTGGAGCATTTGGATCAGGTGGCGACGTATTTGGCAGGATGGGGCGCGATCGAACAGGTGCAGTCTTATATTGCAAAAACTCGTGAACGTCCAAGGCAGGGCAAGGCAGTCAGTATTCCGATCGATTTGGGCGATCGCGCTTCAGAGTGGCTATTAGAAGATTTCTGAGCGGAGAAGTCCTGCTGAGATTTTCTGTTGATTCCCCTTCGAGATGTCAGCACGCAATCGAGGAATTAAAAAAATCAGAATTTTCTACGAATTCTAACAATTCTTGATAGTTTGATGTGGCTTGCAATACATTTTGCTGCGTTCTGGATTCGTGATAATTCGATCTTGAATTCGCTCCCACACCTCACCTACTTGGCGTTCTGCAAAATATGACAAAGATATCGAAGGTATCGAAATTTCTCGGTCAGATCGGACTGACCGTTGTTCTTGGCTCGATCGTGGGAGCCTGCGGAGGTGGGAGCACTCCTAACTCTGCTTCCTCCCCTGCTGCTGGCAGTGGAGATTACGTCGTTGGCATGGTTTTAGTGGGTCCAAAAAACGATGCAGGCTGGAACCAGGTACACTTTGAGGGCATTCAAAGTGCAATTCAAAAAGTGGCGGGTACAAAATTAGAGTACGTAGACAAGGTGAACCCTGGCGATCGTCCCAACGTTAAAGGTTCTCAAGTCGCAGATGACTTGATTGCCAAAGGCGCAAAATTCATTATCTTTAACTCGGATGACTTTAAAGATGATGCCTTGGAGACTGCCAAGAAACATACCAATGTGACTGTGATTCATGCCTCTGGGGATTATGCTTGGAAAGACGGCAAGAATTTCAAAAACCAAGCCAATCTCGGCAATATCATGGGACGGATGGAGTACGGGAAGATGATTGCCGGATGTACTGCCGCCTTAGGAACTGAAACGGGAAAAATTGGGTATTTAGGTCCCTTGATCAATGATGAAACTCGGCGATATAGTTCTGCTGCTTTTCTCGGCGCAAAATACTGCTGGGAGACCTATCGAAAGCGTCCGGCATCAGAGTTGACGTTCAAAGTGACTTGGATTGGATTTTGGTTCAATATTCCAGGTAAAACGCTTGATCCGACCAAGGTTGCTGATGACTACTACAATGGGGGTTTTGATGTCGTGATGAGTGGCATTGATACGCCAGAAGCAGCAGTACAAGGAAAAAAAGCAGCAGAAGCTGGGAAGAAAGTAAAATACGTTCACTATGACTTACCAACGGGCTGTTCGCTAGCTCCTAGCATTTGTTTGGGTGTGCCGTTTTACAATTGGTCAATTCCTTATGCAGATGCTTTGCAGAAAGCAAAAGATGGCAAGTACACGAGCGAATTTGTCTGGTCTGGTCCTGACTGGCAAAACCTCACCAATCCCACTGCTGGAATGATTGGGTTTAATCCAGGTCAGGCGTTAGGTGAGAATCAAAAATTCCTGGATGAGTTTGTCAAAGGAATGAGCAGTGGCAGCATTAATCTCTACAAAGGACCGATCAAGTTCCAAGACGGAACAGACTTTGTCAAAGCCGGAGAGACTGCAACAGAACAACAAATTTGGTATATGCCGCAGTTGTTGGCTGGAATGGATGGACCCAGTAAATAGCTAAATTCTTCAGAACTCCGAGTTTTTTAGAAACTTGGAGTTCTCGCGTTACAGAGTGGGTTGAACTATGCAAATCGAACTCCAACAGATTACAAAGCGCTTTGGGCAAGTCCTGGCAAATGATCAGGTTTCGATGACTGTTCAAGCAGGAAGTATTCATGGCTTGCTCGGAGAGAATGGTGCGGGAAAAAGCACGATCGTCAAAGTTCTCAGTGGTTTCATCTCGCGCGATTCTGGCTCAGTCCTTTTCGATGGTGAAGCAGCTAACATTAAAACGCCTGCTGATGCGATTCGCTCCGGCGTTGGGATGCTGCATCAAGATCCGCTCGACTTTCCACCCCTTTCGGTGCTGGATAACTTTGTGGTCGGTCGAGGCGAAGTGCTGGCGAAAGGATTATTCTCGGGTTTGAAGTTCGTGAATCTCGATCGTGCTCGGCAAGAATTTCTTCGTCTGAGCGAAACTTTTAATTTCTCACTCAATCCGGATGTTCGTGTTGCTGATCTAACCGTTGGAGAACGCCAACAGTTGGAAATCATTCGATTGTTGTCTCTCGGTGTGAAGACCCTAATTCTCGATGAACCGACGACCGGAATTTTTGCGTCTCAAAAGACGGCATTGTTTGAAGCAGCACGACGATTAGCGGCTGAAGGAAAATCTGTGATCTTCGTGTCGCACAAGCTTGAGGATGTAGAGGAGTTATGCGATCGCGTTACTGTAATGCGGGCAGGGCAGGTCGTCGGTCATGCCGAAATTCCTTGTCCAGATTCAGTGCTGATTGATCTGATCTTTGGGAAAGAACTTGCTTTACCCATCAAGCCGAGTACTCAGCAATCTGAACCAATGTTGGAACTCGACGGCATTGTGGTCAAAGACGATCGCTTAACTTTGAAAGTCGATACTTTGACCGCCTATAAAGGTGAAGTGCTCGGGCTTGCAGGACTCGAAGGCAGCGGACAGCAATTACTACTCTTACTCTGTGCTGGATTAATGCGAGCTTCAGCAGGCAGGATCGAGATTGATGCGCTTGATATGACTCACAAACCGTATCCAGCGTATCTCAAACATGGAATTGGCTATTCGCCTGCGGATCGGCTGAAAGATGGCTTAATTCGAGGCTTATCGATTCATGAGCATGTGATTTTACGTCAGCCGAATCAGTCGCCATTCATTGATTGGAAAGCAACGCATCAGACAGCACTCGAAGCGATCGCAATGTTCAACATTCGAGGCAAGCCCCATTCTCATGTTGAACGATTGTCTGGGGGAAATCAACAACGGACACAGCTTGCATTGTTACCCGTTCCATTAAATTTATTGTTAATGGAGCATCCGACGCGCGGATTAGACATTGAATCAACCTTGTGGGTTTGGCAGCAGTTGATTGCTCGATGTCAAACTGGCACGACGATTTTATTTATGTCTTCAGATTTGGATGAAATCATGCAGTATAGCGATCGCGTTTTAGTCTTCAGTGGTGGAGAAGTTTCAGAGCCGATTGCAGCATCAGAACTCACAGTCGAAAAGCTTGGACAGATGATTGGGGGACGCTTTGAGTAAAACACTTTACTATCAAGCTGGTGCGATCGTGCTTGCTTTGATCTTTGTTGCAATCATTATCGTGTTAGCAGGGGCTTCCCCGATCGCGGTCATTTCTGAAATTGCGTCTGGGGCATTTGGTACGCCTGGACAGTTCGCCCGTGTGATTTCTACACTTTGTCCATTGCTCATCGCTTCTTGTGGATTACTATTCACTTTCACAACTGGCTTATACAACTTAGGCATTGAAGGACAGATTGCTTTCGGTGGGATTGCTGCAACCTTGATACTGCGATTAGGGCAAGATTCTTTGCCTCCTGCTCTGACACTTTTTCTTGCGATTGTGGCTGGCGGAATGGGTGGAATGTTGTGGGGATTGCTTGCAGGCGTTCTCAATATTTATGGACGCATCAATGAAATCTTTGCAGGCTTAGGCTTGAACTTTCTTGCCGATGGGATTGCTTTATATTTGGTGTTTGGACCTTGGAAACGTCCGGGTGTTGCATCGATGAGCGGCACAGAACAATTTCCAGAATCGCTGTGGTTGCCGACGTTTGGTAATACAGATGCAAGCCCAATTTCGGTTTTGATTGCGCTGATTGCGATCGCATTAACGATCGTTGTTCTTAGCGGTACACATTTCGGTTTAAAGCTTCGAGCCGTTGGGCAAAATCTCAGAGCAGCTTATGTTCTCGGCATTCCATCGATTCGACAATTACTCAGTTCATTTGCAATCTGTGGTGCGTTTGCAGGCGTTGCGGGAGCGTTGCAAGTTGTGGCTGTCTTTCATCGCTTGATTCCCAACATTTCAAGCGGATTGGGATATTTAGCGTTATTAGTCGCAATGTTGGCGGGAATGAATGCTTGGTTACTTTTGCCGATCGCGTTCTTTTTCAGTGCGCTGAACATTGGCAGCTTGCAGTTGCCGCTCGATTTGAATTTAGAATCGTCTCTTGCGGGAGTGATTCAAGGAACTCTAGTACTGTTTGTGATTTTAGGAAAAGGCTTTAGTGAGTGGAAGCGGGGGAATGTTTAGCGATCAAAATAAACATTGATTTGCGATCGGATGTGTGTCAATCGTTGTGTTGCAACAAGTCCTAATGTAGCTTGCTAGGGCTATAGTAACTCAGCTCCCTCTGGGTTAACTCCCTGCACAATTGCAGCTAAGCGATCACTCGGATGAATTCCAACCTCTTTGCCGCAACTCTTAGCTTGGGCACATCAACGATGGACGATTAAGCAAGCTTATCAGCAACTGAAGGAAGAACTGGGACTGGATCACTTTGAAGGGCAGTCTTGGAGAGGCTTGAATCACCATTTGGTGCTGTGCTTCATGGCATATTGCTTTTTGCTGCTTTGGCGACGCACAAAAAGGAAGTCGATGTACACTTCCATCGGTTCGGCGAGTCATTCTCAAGGCCCTGAGCCTTGTTGTCTGCCCTCGTTGTCAACGTCACCACAGTGATTTATCTTGGAATACTACTTAACGAAGTAGTGCTAGTTAAGAACAGCTGTATTTTCCCATAATATACACAGGTCTAGAACACCACCCTGTTTCAAGCTGAATGATTGAATTGATTCGCAATCTGCCGAAATTCGTGTGAAACGGGATGATCAGGATACTGCAAGCAGAAAATTCCCTGGCTACCCAAGCGCATTATTTCAGTTGCAATCGGTAATAATCCTGCCACGGATCGTTGATAGGCATTCTCAGCTTTCTGCTTGAGCAGTTCTGGATCAAACTCCGGTAGGATTTTGTTGATGACTAATAAGATTTGAGGCACATCTAAGTTATCTGCTACTTCTAAAACAACCGCAGTGCCCAAATAGTCCTGTTGGTCAGGGCGCAAGATGAGTACTAAGGTGTTTGAGATCCCAATAGATAGCAGCGTTTCTTCATTGATGCCAGGATGGGTATCTACAAAGAGATAATCGAGCTGCAACTGTTCTGCAATGTCATAGAAGCCAGTTTGTAGCAGCTCGATATCATAGCCTTGGCTCAACACTCTTGCAATGTCCTCACTCTTCATACTGGACGGTAATAAATACACTGTACCAGCTTTTACTTTTCCTTCAAACACATCACTCACATCATAAGCCGCATCTTTAATTGCACAGCGTCCCCAGAGATAGTCATTCAGTGTGCACTTGATCGCAGCTTCTCCCAAACCAAAGAGAATGTTAATTCCTGGAGATTGAATATCTGTGTCAACAATACCGACCCGTTTACCTTGAAGCGCCATGCTAGCAGCTAAATTGGCAGTGATATTAGATTTGCCAGTTCCACCTCGATAGGAATGAATCGATACGATTTTAGTCATTGTTGTTGTCCTTTTGATGATGAATCAGTATAGTTGGAGCTTTGATTTGGACGGTAAACAGAGACAATTTGTGCAAGTCGGAATGATTCTAACCTGCACTTGAGGTAGGGTCTTGCCGATTTGTAAATTCCACAACACGATTTGCAATGCGGGTGAGGATCATCTCGCTAAATGCGATCGCAGCAGAGGGGTGTTCCTGTTGCATCTGTTGGAGAGCATGCCGAGTCAAGCGATAGACCTGGCTGTTTTGAGTTGCGATCGCAGTCGTTTGATAGACGGTTTGCGTATAGAAGTCAACTTCTCCAACCAGTTCTCCCGCACTACAGATCTGCACAGGGCTGCACTGTCCGCCATACAGTTTTACGGATAGCCTGACCTGTCCTATCTCAATAAAGTACAGTCCATCGACCTCATCTCCCTGCTGAAATAAAGGCTCATCTTTGAAAAGATCGAGTTTTTCTAAGTAGGTCATAAAGGGTTTCACCTGTTCTGCATCCTGAAACAGGGTCTTGAGTTGTAAGGCTAAAGGCAAAAAGCGTTGCCGACGGCTCTTATTCAGTTGCTTTTTCTGAATGGCGATCGGGGTTAGGAGATGACGACGACGTAACATGGAGCCATCTCCTTCAAATAGGTGTACAAACTCGCTTAAGGTATAGGGGTTGTACCAGGATTGCAGATAGACTTGCTTAGGTAGCATCAAGAGTTTAGTGTCTCGTTCTGCAATCACCCGGGCATTGCGGACAGAGCCTTTAATTGCTGCCGTATCCCCAATTGACATCCAGGGCTGAGCTAGGGCAGCCGCATAGCCACCATCAGGAAAAACTTTTAAGCCTTGACTCATTGGGATGTAGACAAAACTTGCGGGTGAACCATTTTCCATCAACACCTCTCCCGCTCTAATCGTAATAATTTTGACTTCTTGAAAAGCTTGGTCTAAATCCAAATGATCTATTTTTTGCCCAGACTTAGCAATTTCAACTAAGATCTGGCGCTGGTCTTCTAGACTCCAGATGGGGGTAATTCCAGCCAAATAACGCTCAACTTCAGCAAGATCAGCTTTTTGTAGCGAGGCAACAGGTCGGCAACGGGAAGCGATCGCGGGATTCATGCGTCCTAATTCCCGACATACTGCCTCAGAAAAATTGGGATTGTCATCGACCCCTTCCACGAGAATTTGCATCTCGCTGGCTAGTTTTTTCACCGATTGGGCAGCGTCTGTCTCAGGGGAACGGCTAAAACTGCCAATCACATCGGCTTGAATATCATTGATCACCAAGGCTGCACTGTATGCTGCCCAGTGAACAGCTTCGGGACTGGAAAAAGAACCACGATCGAAAGACACTCGTAAATTTCTATCCTGGTCTAATTCACAGCCTGTCATATTGGCTTCTCCACTGCTGATGGCATCTTTACCCTCTAGTAAAAAGAGTTTAGAACCATCGGAAGATTGCAAGGCATACACGCCATTCGCGGTGTGCTGGTTTACTAGCACTTCATAGCCAGCAGAGGTTCTAAAAGTATGTCCTCGCTGTCGCAGTGCATCTGCACATCTTAATGCCCGGATTGTGTCGATGACATCTCCAACGAATTCGTTCAGTGGAGCACTGGGATTGATCAGCCATTGAAACGAATCTTGGGCAAAGTTGTGATAGTAGCGCTGAAGATTGGGATTCGTAGTCTGAGTAGGATTCTGCTGGAGAAACTGTATGAGATCTTTTCTTGCCTGGTCTAGATGTTGCGTCAGAATTTCGACAATTTCTGTATCCAGATTCTGATCATTGGCTTGAGCCAGTTTTGTCTCTGCTTTTGCAATCTGCTGTCGGTAGTAGAGATAGTGCAAATTGGTACTCAAACATTCTTGCATCGTCGCTCTCAAGATTTGGGGATCGTTGAGCGTCGCGATCGAGATTTTGCTCTTGCTATGCCCGATGGACAACGCGAGCATTTCTCTCAGCACCAGTTGGGGATTTTGCTGCAACACCTCCCCTCGCGCAAGATTCATCAATCGCCAAGCAATATTGCCAGAATTTTCCTGCCACAGTTGATCGATCAGGGGATCAAACTCCTCGGTGTAGACGAGTTGTGCTGCAAATTCTGGATGCATGGCTCGCCCAAAAGCAGAAAAATCTCGCATCCCAATGTCATGCAGGTAAGCCAACATCACGCCGTACCCGAGCAGGAATGCTAACTGATTCTTGGTTCGCTCAGGAATCAGAACACCGTTAATGTGACAGAGAACCTGCTGAATCTTTTGCGAGATGTCTTTGCCATGTACAATCCCGTGATCCGAAAACAACGCAACATGCTTTAACGGGTTCTCAAGAAATCGAGCGTCGTTAATAATCGCTTCTAATTTGGATTGCTCGGTCACCCTGCCATAGAAGTTTTCTTCTATGTAAGTTGTAAATGCTTCTGGTAAATTCACCATCTTGGGAGGAATCATCATCGTTGCTCAAAAATTACCGATTACTAATCCAGCGATCGTTAGCGGGTTGTGAGATGGGTGATTTCTTTTTGAACCGAAGCCAATCGATTGGCCAACGATCGCATCATAAAATTACTCAACGTCGCAGCTAACTGAGGATGGGCTTGCTGCATGGTCTGTAAGGCAGAAGTCCGCAAACCGTAAAGCTTAGAGGATTTTTCCGCGATCGCAGAGAGCGCATAGGGAGCTTGGGTATAAAACTCGACTTCGCCTAGAATCGTTCCTGCTCCTAGAGTTTGCACTCGTTGAGTTTTTCCAGTTTCGAGTTCCACAAAGGTACTGATCTCTCCCGATTCCACAAAGTAAAAGGCATCCGGTGTATCGCCTTGGCAAAATACAGGCTGACTCTTCTCAACTTGAAGGGTTTCTAAATATCCCATCAAAGTTGAGATCTGTTCGTTGTCCTCGGTCAGAATGGTTTTGAGCAACAGCGATAGGGGTAAAAATCGGGAACGACGGTATTTACTCGCGCTTAAAACTTGGTTTTCGCACCATTCTAAACCGCGATCGAGATCGGGAAATTCAAAACAAATGGGATCTTCTGGCGCGAGTAGGCGACTTTGATGGAGCAATTTGGCTAAGGCGGGAGACAGATTGGTAAACACAATCTGGAATTGCTGTGTGTGAGCCAACTGTTTTAACTTGACAAAACTGACGATCGCTGAAGAATCTAATCCCGTCACCCACTGAAAATCAAGAATTACAAAATGTAGGGTTGCTGTATCCGTTGCCTTGAGACGCTGGCGAATTTGGTTGAGAAGACGATTTGCAGTTCCAAAGAAAATATAACCTTGCAAGGTCATGACATAGGTTTGATCGCCCTTTTCTTGCAACAATCGTTCTTGGTTGATCGGACGTTTGCGATGGCTGCTGAAGCTCGAACCCGATAGCGTATGACGTGCCACATTAATTTGGCTGTAATTCCAAGCAAACAGGATGATCATTATCACCAACCCCACAGCAACCCCGATCAAAAATCCAAAGAGTACGACCGTTGCCATGATTAAGAGCACGATCGCGTAATCGATCTTGGGGAGCTTAAACCAGCCATCATAGAGTTGAAGCACTAGGAGATCTAGCCCTAAATACACCAGTAAACCGCCTAAAACAGGCTTGGGAAAGAACGTGAAAAATGACACGCCAGCTAGCAAAACTCCCAAGTAAACCAGTGCAGTCACGAGTCCCGTGAGCCGACTTCTCGCCCCCACCTTGCCCGATAAAGCGGCTAAAACCGCAGGACTTCCAACCATACCCCCGAACAGTCCTGAGAGCAAGCAACCGAGTCCCGTGGCTTGTAGCTCTTGATTCAGATCAATGTTGCACTCCACCATTAACTCTAGGGCACTACAAACGAGTAGGAGCGAGAGCGCTGTGATCAGCATGAGCACTGCCATGTTACTGAATTGAGGCAGAATCAGAGACCAGTTGGCTTGCAGTAATGCCGTGAGGTTGAAGGGATTGCGCCCCCCTCCTTCTGGGAATGGACCTAGCAACCATCCTCCTTGTAAAGCCTGAGCCGGAGATAGGTGAGCTAGTGCTAGCACCAAGTAGAACAGCGCGATCGCGCCCAAGATCAGACCCGGCAATACGAGGTAATGGACAGGGCGACGGCTGACCAGTAAGAGCAGAATACCAAACGCTACAGCAGGAACCCATTGCAGCAAAGTCTCTGGCTGCAAAAGTTGAGGAAAATTCACGAAGCTGTACTTACCATTGGTGACGACTCGAAATGCCGCTTCGGTAATCAAATATCCTAGCCCTGCAAGAAATCCGCCCACCACGGGATAGGGCAAAAAGCGAATGATCTCCCCTAACCGAAATCGCCCTAACGCAAACAGAAATGCCCCTGTCAATACCGATGATCCTGCGATCGCTGCCACGATCGTGATCAGGATGTCCTGATCGGTGGCATTCGCAGGCATGGTTTTCGCGATCGTGGTTGCCATTGCTCCTAAAATCGTTGCTTCTTCGGCAAGGAGAAACGCCACCATTCCCACGAAGGAACTCCGCAGCGCCAACACAACTCCAATCACCGCAGCACTCATAAGGGCAAGACTAATGCCCGTCGCCAGAAACCGATCTAGCTCTCCAGAGAAGACCAGAGCCGCCATCGGAATGATCCCTGTTAAAATCACTGTAATTCCCATCACCAATCCTGCCGTCAGGATGGGAATCCATGACTGCTCCTGTAATTCCTGTTTCAGCGAAGACAGCATGGTTGAACCTCCCCAAGCTTGACTGCTCAAGTAACGATGATCTGGTACAGTCTTGAAAATCTCTGATTCCGATAATAATCATTGCATCAAGGTTGTAAAGGTAGATCGCCTAAGCTTGTTAAGAATGATAAAAAACCAACCGGCTTTCTGAGATTCCAGCCCGAGCCAGCGATACCGTTTCTAAGTCGATCTAAGATCTGGAGTAGTCCTGATCTACCGACTTATCGAATTATCTATTTCACGATTCAATGACAGACGACCATCTTGCCTTACTGACAAATTCCATTCAAGCAGCAACTTCCCCGCTGAGAAACTACCTGGTCGATTTGCATCAGCAATATCGATCCTTAAAAGAGGGGAAACGAGTTGTTCAGATGGGTCACACTCAAACCAAATCCGACGGGTTTGGTATTTGTGTTATTTCAGTGGATGGTCAGGTTTTTGAAGTAGGAGATGTGGCGCAACAGTTTCCCATTCAAGAGCTTTCTAGAGCGCTAATTTATGGATTGGCATTGGAAGATTGGGGACGCGACTATGTCAATCAACGGGTGGGTGTCAAACCTGTGGGCGAAGTGGCAAACGCGATTTTATTAGATGCTCCCAATCGTTGCCCTCACAATCCCATCATCACTACGGGTGCGATCGTAACCACGAATCTGATTCGAGGCGGGAGTGTGACGGAACGACTGCGGCGGATTTTGAAACTATTTCAGCGCTACACGGGGCGAGAATTGACTGTCGATGCCTTAGTTTTCTCAGCAGTGAAAGCCCAGGGACACCGAGAACGCGCGATCGCGAACTTTTTGCTCAAGTTTGATCTGATCGGGGGATCAGTGGAAGAGACCCTAGATCTCTATTTCCAACATAGTACGCTGCTAGTGAGTAGCCATGATATTGCCATGATTGGGGCAACCCTTGCCAATGGAGGCATAAATCCTGTGACCGGAGAACAGGCGATCCCAGCAGAGTATGTCCAGGATGTGACCAGTGTGATCATGACCTGTGGTATGTACGAGCGATCGGGCGAATGGATGCGCCAGGTTGGGATGCCAGCCCAGACTTGTACAAGCGGCGCACTCCTGGCAGTGGTTCCCCAAAAGCTAGGATTAGGGGTTTTCTCGCCCTACTTGGATCAATGGGGCAATTCCGTTCGGGCGGTGCGAGTCTGCGAAGCAATCTCCAAGGAGCATCACTTACATTTGTTTGATATTTATGAACGAAATCAACAAATGATGAAATATATTGAGCAGGTTAACAGAATTACAGATGCTGCTACTGCCTTAGAGAAAGGCCGATATGATGAGACGAATCTATCTGAAGTGACTCAGCGCACCGATGAACTCGGTCAACTGGCGCGAATGTTTCAACGCATGGCAGATCAAGTGCAAGCCCGAGAGCAACAGCTCAAACAGCAAATTAAGACCCTTCAAATTGAGATCAATAAGGCGGAAAAAGATCAAAAAGTGGCTGAAATTTTAGAATCTGAATCTTTCCAAAACTTGAAACAAAAACTGGACCGGATGAAAAAGCGTCGGGATCAACACGATTCTTCTTGAGTTGGAGCGATCGAAACAGTGTGTCGATCGACAACTGAGTCACTAGCCTTCATCCGAATCACAAATTTTCATCGTCAGCACATTATAATCACCATCTCTAGAATAACGGCACTCATCAACATAGCTGCGAATGAGATGAATGCCCAAACCACCCTCAGTAGCTTCCTCTAAACTTTTGGGTAACTGTACGTCTGGGCGCTGAAGCGGATCAAATGGTCGTCCATTATCTCTAAGTTCAAGGGTGACTGTTTGATTGAGAGCATGGAGCGCTACCTGAATCTCGCCAGTTTCGTGTGCTTCGTAGGCGTACTGCATCACGTTCGTCACTGCCTCCATGAGCACCAGTTCTATCCGAAAAGCTCCCCTAGGAGAGATCTGAAGGTGTTGAAATAGTGGGTTGAGCCACGCGCTGAGAATGTCCAAATCGTCTAACCGATTGCTTAGAACAAGGTGATGACGCATCGGTTCGACATCTTGAGCGCTTGTAGAAGGCAAATTCATCAACAGGCTCCCCATTATTCAACGAGAGCAGTTTGCAGGTCTGCACAGGCAGTATCAAAATCATCGTACATTGGAATTAGTGATTCAAATCCAGCAGTCACAAGGGCTTCTCTGACGAGCGGCGTTGGGTTCAATAAAACAAGTTTGCTACTTCGCCTTGCCAGTGATCTCGTATTAGAAATGAGCATCTGCATCCCGATCGAGGCGATAAATTCTACTTCTGACATATCGATCAAGGTCGGCGTTTTGCTAGAGCCGACTGCAAACGAGAAAGCATCATCGATTTCGTTGGTTCCTTTTAGATCTAACCGTCCAATCAGCTTGACTTGCTTAATCTTGTTGTCTAGATGAGTAACCTCAAATTGCATATTGTTGCATCTCCAGCATATTCAAGATCTTGCTGTGTATTCTAAACATCATTTAGAGTCTTGATAGTTTTGTCAAATTGTTGTTATGAAAATTGAGACCAAGATTTTCATTTTGCTCTCAGCCACTGCCCTGATAGCATTCATCATTGGTGCATATAATCCATTCACAACCGTTTGGAGTACAACAGGTTTAACGATACTAACGATTGCGATCGCGCATTTATTCTCACGTACCATCACAAAACCGTTACAAGGTTTGATCCAATGGACGAATGAGCTTTCTCAGCAAAATTATGAAAAATCATCTCATTCAGACTGCTCTACGGCTCTGGCAACGCTGACGCTACAACGACAGGACGAAATCGGGGAACTTGCCCGTGCTTTGCAAAAACGGGAGACTGAACTGGAACAATCGATCGAGGATTTAAGAAAAGCCATTGCTATCAAAGAACGTATGGAGAGCGAGTTGCAGATCGGTCGAGAGATTCAGATGGATATGCTAATTCTTGGCGCTTCCGCATTTTCTAAACATAAAGATTTAGGCATCTACGCAACGTTAAAGCCTGCTCGTGAAGTGGGCGGAGATTTCTACGACTTTTATTTTAGGCGGGAGAATCTATCCTACTTATTTGAAGAAAATCGCTTTTGCTTTTGTATCGGAGATGCGTCTGGTAAAGGGGTTCCTGCCGCCTTATTTATGGCAGTAATCAAAACCTTACTAAAATCGCAAGCTTATATTGATTTGTCGCCTGCAAAAATTCTTACCCATGTGAATGATGTGATCAGTGCTGAGAATCCTTCCTGCATGTTTGTCACTCTCTTCTTTGGCGTTTTGAATCTAGCAGATGGCGAATTGGTTTACACGAATGCAGGACACAATCCACCCTACATTCGCCGCCAGAACGGTTTAGTCGAGCCACTGAATCAACGTCATGGAACCGCGCTCGGAGTCCTCGAGGGTTTGGTCTACAAAGAAGACAAGACAACCTTAGAAAATGGCGATATTTTGATTACCTATACAGATGGGGTGACGGAAGCGATGGATCAAGACCAAACCCTTTTTTCGGATCAGCGATTTCTAGACCTGCTGAAATCGAATCAGTATAGTTCCGCCGAAGAAGTGATTAAACTGACCCTAGCCGCGATCGAAGCCTTTCAAGGAGAAGTTGAGCAATCAGATGACCTGACCATGCTTGCGCTTCAGTTTCTCAGAGAACCAGTTTCTAAGGAAGCAGCAGCAGAGCTGGCGATTAATAATGACGCTTTATCTTCTTTACGAGAGCAGTGGCGATAGAGCTACCAAACGCTATTTAAAAGTCTGTGGCGTACTATACAAAATGCGACTCAAGCCGTTGTGTATACCGTTGTGTAATTAATGTTGTGTATACAAATATGAAAGTTTTCCAGTCATTTTCCGCTCTGAGAAGTCTTGGTTCGATAATTTAGCTGATGTTTTATCAAAGGAGATTGTTCAACGATCGAGGTTTGCACTATAGGAAATTTGCACTATAGGGATTTGGTATCAGGAGACTTCAATGGAAATTAGCACCCGCTTGGCTTACGGCGTATTAGTAGTTGATATGAAAGGACGGCTGGATTCTCGAACATCCGGCTATAGTTATGATGAATTAGTGCGGATTGCAAAAGGCGACAATAAGCAGGTGCTCGTTAACCTTGCAGAACTTGAATTTTTGACCAGTGCGGGATTACGGTCATTGCTTGTTGCAGCAAAGCTCCTGCAAGGCTCCGGCGGAATCCTCAAGCTATGCGATGCTAATGAGTCAGTCAAACAAGTGCTAGAAACCGCTGGATTTGCTAGTTTGCTCCATCTTTACCCAACAGAGGCAGAGGCAATCAAAAGTTTCTAAAATTCTCAGCGATCGCTGAGAATTTGATTCTGAACAAGTAGTTTAGACAATGTTTTCGCTCGACTTCCGATTCCGACTCACTCCGGTTTTGGTAGCGATTGCTTGCTATCAAATTGTGGCCATGCTTCTTAGATTTGCATCTACCGCAGAGAAGCTGCACAGTTCCAGTAAGGATGATCTCCAGAAAATTCTGGGGGCGATGGTTCATGCTCAATCGATTAGCTCAATCTTGGACATGGTTCTCGATCATGAACCCTTGATTCGGTTCTGGTCATTTCCGATCGGAGTGATTTGGATTTTGGCTTGGTCATTGGTGGGCATCACTCTCGCGTTGTATCTTCGCCATCCGCTCTGGTTTAGTGTCGATCGCGTTGACAACAGTAGTCCCTATAGCTCCAACCAGCAACCCCCTGCAAAATCTAGATTAGAACCAAGAGGGATCTCAGGAAGTGGCTTCAATCCTGGACTAATAAAGTCAAAACTCTAAACAGACTGCTGAGGAGTAGGCGTTCGATTTCATTCAAGAACTCAAGGCAGGAAAGCAAGCGCTTGAAAGAATATGCAACATCTAACCTCCACAAAATTTATGGCCTCCACAAAATTTATGGCCTCCACAAAATTTATGGCTTGATCAGAAATTGACCTTAGCTGACCTATTTGTCTCAGGAGAAGAAACTGACGCAGATCTCGATGATTTCAATGACTTACAGCAAGAGAGCTAGCGCTTGAAAGATCGCTAAGAAAAATTAACGTGCATCAGGATAAACAGTGGGGGACAAAGTGTATTCCAGACGACAGAATATCCTTGCTTTAAAGAAATAAATTTCAAGGGGTTCCCTTGCTAAGAAATCATTGAAAAACTTCAATGAATCCTCGTTGGATTAAGTATTGAAGTGGGAACGTGAGCAGATGCATCCAAAGGAGAATGCGCATGGTCAAGGTTATTTCTGTTCATTCATTTCGGGGAGGCACAGGAAAATCGAATCTCACGGCCAATCTTGCAGTCCTTGCGGCATCTCAGGGAAATCGAGTTGCGATCGTGGACACCGATATTCAATCGCCTGGGATTCACGTTCTGTTTGGCATGGATGAGCAGGCAATTCAGCGATCATTGAATGATTATCTTTGGGAGCGATGCACCATTGCCGAAGCTTCCTACGATGTCACCCCTCCTGGGATCGCTCAATCCAATGGTTCGGTTTACTTAATTCCATCAAGCATCAAAGCAGGTGAAATCGCTCGCATCTTAAACGAAGGATACAGCGTTACCCTGCTGAACGATGGATTACGCACTCTGTGTAAAGAACTTCAGTTAAGTTACCTCTTTATTGACACACACCCTGGTTTAAATAAAGAAACCTTACTCTCCGTAGCAATTTCTGACGTATTAGTGATCATTCTCCGCCCCGATCGCCAAGACTTTCAGGGCACCGCTGTTACGCTTCAGGTTGCCCGTAAACTCGATGCGCCAAAAACCGTCCTCGTGATTAATAAAGTCTTACCGTCCTATAATCCCGAAGATGTGAAGGAACAAATTTCAACTACATTTCAGGTTCCCGTTGCAGGTGTCTTTCCAGTTTGTGAGGAAATGATTCAATTAGCAAGTAGCGGTATTTTCTGTCTGGAATATCCTCATCATCCTTATACAGATCAGCTCAGACAAGCCACAGCACAAATTATTACCTAGCTTACTTCAGCATTCACTCTCCATCGCTTACATAATTCGTAGATAGATTAAACAATTCATCCCTGGCTGACAACCCTCATCATTCTTCTTTTCATGCAGTACAAGTTAATGCTCTCGTTTTTCCTAGTATTTCACTTTGATTAGATTACGTGTTGACACAATTAGTTCATTGGCTTTTGGCAACACACAACTTACATCTCACGAGAAAGGTGGTTTAGCAGTGACCGAAGATAACGATAAACAGAAGGCTTTTGATGAGCTTGACTCATTGATTCAGCCCTTTAAAGCAGTTGCTTCGCCCCTTCAGGGGTTCTTGAATGACCTGCATACAAAGTATAAGTCTGTCACAGAGGGCGAGGCTGCTAACTATATTCCAGAGCTTGCCAAAGTGGATCCAGAATTGTTTGGCATCTGTGTTGTAACGGTTGATGGGCAAATTTTCGAGGTCGGTGATACTCATAAGTCTTTTACCATTCAATCTGCTTCAAAACCCTTCGTGCATGGGCTTACCCTAGAAGACTGTGGGCGGGAGTTTGTATTAGGTCGAGTAGGTGTTGAACCTACAGGCGATTCGTTCAATGCGATTATTTTAGATGAACAGTCTGGACGACCTTATAATCCCATGGTGAATGCTGGTGCGATCGCGACTGCGGGTTTAGTCAAAGGCGAGAATCCAACGGATAAACTCAACCGTGTCCTAGAGATGTTTCGTCGCTATATCGGGCATGAGGTTCAGGTTGATATGTCTGTCTACACCTCAGAGCGAACGACCGGACATCGCAACCGAGCGATTGCTCACCTGATGCTTAACTTTGGCATGGTAGAAGCTAACCTTGAAGACATGCTGGATTTGTACTTCAAGCAGTGCTCTGTTCTGGTCACTTGCCGCGATTTAGCGATCATGGGTGCGACACTAGCAAACAATGGTGTGAACCCTATCACCGGTGAACGTGCTGTAGACTCTGAATATATTAAAGATGTGCTCAGTGTGATGTATACCTGCGGGATGTACGATTATTCAGGAGAGTGGGCATATCGAGTAGGGCTTCCTGCAAAGAGCGGTGTAGGAGGTGGTATTGTCGCAGTTGTCCCGAAACTTTTGGGAATTGCAGTGTTCTCACCTCGCCTAGATGCGCGCGGGAATAGTATTCGGGGAGTGAAAGTCTGTGAAGAAATGTCGAAACACTTCGGGCTTCACTCTTTTGATCTCCACGATGATTACTCTAAGTTTCTCAACGCACTCACCCGAACCAAATCACTGTAATACTATATATTACAGTTGTAGATCCAGGATTGAGAACGTTTGCGGTAGTAATAAACCTCCGGCAGAGCCGAAGGCTTTAACGTATGTGCAGACGCTCAAAGCGGCAGTTCAGCCCCTCCTGAAGGAGGCAATCGACCTACTTGTTGAAGAAATTCAATTGATCCACCCGCTGATCTTCCTTCTCTTGATCCCGGATGTACTGGCGCACTAACGCCTCATCACGTCCCACCGTCGACACATAGTACCCCCTTGCCCAAAAATGTTGTCCCGTAAAGTTCTTCCGCCGCCCCTGATACGTTCTCGCAATGCTAATTGCACTTTTTCCTTTGATGTACCCCATCACTTGCGACACCGAGTACTTCGGCGGAATCGAGATCAGCATATGCACATGATCGCTCATCAAATGTCCTTCCTCGATCCGACATTCCTTCTGCGCTGCCAACTCTCGGAACAACTCGCCTAAATCCTGCCGTAGCTCGTAGTACAACGCTTTTTTTCGATACTTGGGGATGAATACCCCATGATATTTGCACTCCCACTTCGTATGACTTAAACTTCCGATATCTTTCATTTTGAGTCTCCTTGCACGAATCACTGTGTTCGTGCAAGGAGACTCTTTCTTAGATTCCCGGAACTGTCAAACTTTGTGAGTCCCCCAGCCGATCTGGGGGTTTACCGAATTAATTAGGTTCAACACCACCGCAAGCCTACTAGTACGCTAACGAATGACTTTTGTCGCAATCTCTTCCAGCACCAAAGATAATTCATGTTCTGGATATTGAAGCGCAAAAACGCCATTACTTGCTAGAGTCATCAACTCTTCTGAGTGAGGCAGCATACCTGCAACTTCTGTCGAGTAAGCTTCTCTGACTTTTTCTCGAAGTTGAACCAAATTAAGAGTTTGGGGAACTTTGTTAACCACCAAAAGCATTTTAGGAACTTCTAGCCTCTGAGCAACATCTAGTGTGACGGCACTGCCTTGATAGTCTTGCTGGTCAGGACGCAGAATGAGTACAAAAATGTCTGACATCGCGATCGACAGTAACGTTTCTTCATTCAAACCAGGGTGAGTATCGATTAGAAGATAGTCTAAGTCTAGCTTTTCAATTAAATTCTGAAAGCCTTGATTGAGCATCTCAACGTTATAACCCTCTCGTAAAACACGAGCGATATCATTCACTTTGACGCTGGACGGAACAAGATAAAGCTTGCTGTTCTCTGTGCCTTTGTTGTTGAGAACTGAGGTCACATCGTAAGCAGTATTCTCGATTGCAGTATTTCCCCAAATATAGTCATTCAATGCGAGATTGATCCTGGTTTCATCGAAGCCAAATAGGACGTGAATTCCAGGAGACTGAATATCTGTATCGACAATGCCTACTCGATAGCCATGCCGAGCAATGATTGCAGCAATGTTCGAGGTTAAATTTGATTTTCCAGTCCCACCACGATAGGAATGAACAGAAATAATCTTTGCCATAATCGAGATTCCTAATCCTCATGTGCTAAGAAGTCTATTTTTTGATTAACTGTAACTTTCGTCCTCGCCAAGTCCAGCCCCAGCCCGTTTCAGCTTTAATGATAGATGCGATCGCAAAGACTGAGATCAGTAAACCACCTATACCTTGTAACCACCAGTACTTTGTTGATGTCCCTAGAGCAGATGATCCCTGCTGTCTGATCTGATATTGCACGAGAATAGCTAGTCCTGCGATACCAACCCCTATCCAGCTGGCAAGAAGCGGGCGCTGGGAGGCTTGAGCGATTGCGATCGCGAATCCTATCCAAGGGATTGTGTAAACTAGCAACATAACAATGACCAAAAGCAGCATCAGTGGGACACTACGTTGTGAGCCAACATATAAAATCTTTGTCCAGCCTTCCCAAAGAGCACTCCAGTTACGATACATGCGTAAGGAAGCAAGGTTGTCTCCTAAATAGTGTCGAAGCTTAAATCCTTTGTGTTTGATCCGACGAGCTAGGGCAACATCTTCAGCTGCACACTCAGCCACAGCTTTGTGCATTCCAATGGCATCGTAAGCAGACCGACGAAATAAGAGAAATGGACCCAAGGCGTAAGTCGTTTTTGTTGTTGGGTCTTTGACTCCTCCAAAGTTGAAGCTGATCATCAAATTAATAAACATCAGCGGTTGAACTAACCACTCCACTAATGAGCCGCAGACTACAGTTGGAATACAGGTGAGAAAGTCAAGTGATTGTGCGATCGCGGTTTGCACTGCCGCCAAAATTGCATGAGGCTTCAAGCGAACATCAGCATCAATAAAGAGCAGAAAATCTCCACTTGCGACTTCTGCTCCTTGCTGACATGCCCAGTTTTTCCCTGTCCAGAACTGCTCAGTCGGTCTAGGTCGTCCGGTGAGAATGTTTAATCTTGGATCTGCTAGCTGGGTCTGTAAGCTGTGGAGAATTTCTGGAGTGCGATCGGTCGATTGATCATCGATAATCCAAATCTCTAATTGTGCTGCCGAAAGCTGAGTACTAAACACAACTGATTTAATACAATCTTCAATATTTGCTTCCTCGTTAAACGCTGGAATAATCACCGAAATTTTAGAGGATTCAGTTTTAGAGAAAATTTCTACTTGAGGAACTGTAATTCGAGGAAGTTGCCTCGCTGCTTTAACCACATCGATAAGATAAGGAACTAGTGTAAAGAGAGAAGAGAGCAAAACGGTCAGTAAGATCCAATTCGCATGATTGAGAAGCATTAGAGCATTAGATGGAGTGGGTAGAATGATGGTCTAGCAAAGCCAGCAGAAGAGGACTTGCAACGGGATAGTCGATTGCTGAAGAAAAGGTAAACTGATGTACGCGCTAGTCCCAAGTTAGCTCTAACTGTGGCATTAAGCGCTGCAAATTTTTCAGCGATCGTTCTTGCCAGGGAATTGCTGTCGAACCCTGAACAATGAGCCGCATGTTTTCTTGACCTCGAACCTTTAAGACAAATTTTGATAAAACATTGATCCCAGAACTATTTAAAAATTCAAGTTCTTGTAAGTTCAGCATCAGTTGGGCAGGCTGATATTGCAGGACTTGATCGAGAAGCTGAACGATCGGCGCGTAATCTTCCATACCGGCTAGGCGCAATGCTCCGCGACAGGCAACTGTATTCGTCGTCTCATCGTACTCGATACTATATTTCTCACTCGTAATTTCCATCTCTCTGGATTCCCTGTCTGCTGACATTGTTGGATGAAGTCCATTACATCATCAAGTAAACCATGGTCGTGACTGCAGTGATAGTCGGGTTTTCTTGAACTGTTTCAAATTTCCAGCCTACTTTTGCTAGATAGTCGCTTAACATTGTTAACAGTCCTAAGCCAGAACTGGTTAGATTGTCCTCCTCAGCGTTTTTTTCTAGCTGGCGGACTAAAAGTTCTGCAGGATCAACCGCTAGAATTTCTTGGATAAATGCTTGAAAGCCCTCGACAGATTCGACAGGAAGGCTGTTCTTTGCGACAAAGATCAGACTGTCGGCATGTAATTGTAGCGTAATACTAATTGGGTATTCGGCTTTGCAATCGTTGAACTTCATTGCGTTTTCTAACAATTCGTTTGCAATGAAACTGACCGCACTTTTAACTTCAACTTTGCTGTTGATTTTTGAAACCGTATCTTGATTGCGCGGAAAAAATGCGGCAAAGTAATCTGCCATAAAATCAGCCGATAATCCATTGTTATGCCAACGTTGTTGTAGCGGGGCTGAACTAGGTGACAAAACGATCGTCAAGTATTCCCGACTCATGGGCAGATGATCATTAAAATCTCCAAGAATTTCAATCATGCTATGTAGCCCTCAATTGCTACTGACCTTAGCGTTTAATGTTGGGAAAATCATAACATCATTTCTCTCATCCAATAAATAGAAATAGGCTGGGTTATCTTGAGAAAAATCAGGCGCATCAGGACTGTTTTGAGCTTCTGAGTTGTTTTACTTTCTGTTTTAATTCTTGAAAATATTCAGTCTGAGTAATCTGAGAAACCTGCTGCGCTAGTCTAGATTGATCAATTTCAATCTTCAATTCTTCGACTTGTTGTTTCAGCTTTTCCTCCCGCTGTTTAATCTGCATGGTCATACTTTGAAAGACACGGGCAAGCTGTCCCAATTCATCTCCTCGCTGTGCTACTTTGTCTAACATCCCGATCTGAAAAGTGCCATTCTCAACTGCTGCAGAAGCGTTTGTCACATCGTGAACGTGGCGCAAATATTCCTGCATTTCTTCGTTCTTCTCATGCAGCTCGGTTTCAATTTGGGTCGAGTGTTCTGTTGTATTTTCTAGCAAAATCTCTAGGTCAGCGTTTTCTTGTTTTAACCGACTAATTTCTTGATATAAAGCTTCTATTTCAGTCGATAGCTGATCCATAATTATTTCTATATGTAAAGGGTTTCTCTCAACGACTACGCAGCCAAAGTAGATCTACTCCTAAACGTGCAATTTGTATTTTGGATTACAGATCTAGAGTAGTTTATCTGTTCGCAAGACCTACAGAATCACTTAGGATAAATTCTACCTCTATGAAGATGAAAGAAGTAATGCAATACAGAATTTAAACAATTGCTTTCCTCACGGATAAAGCTGTAATCTAAGTCAAGTGGCAGTGAGATTGCCAGCATAACAGTATTTAGTGTGAGGACTATCCGTCATAATGATAATTAGCACGGCAATCAGTAGCGTGCTGTTTAAAGCAGGCAAATTTACATCTGTCATCATCGTGGGCGTGTTGCTATCTGCACCTCGGGGACTAGCAGCACCTTTGAGTCCTGAACAAAACGATCCCTCCTCGAATTCATCCTTTACGCAGTTAGATGAGGAAGTTGATCAAGTGACGTCGGTCTCTCAGCTTTCAGATGTCAAACCGACCGATTGGGCATTTCAGGCACTACAATCGCTAGTGGAGCGCTATGGCTGCATTGCAGGTTATCCTGACCGTACTTATCGGGGCAATCGTGCTTTAACTCGCTACGAATTTGCAGCTGGGATCAATGCCTGTCTCGATCGAGTCAATGAGCTAATCGCAGCAGGAACCGCAGATCTCGTCAAGAAAGACGATCTCATTGCACTGCAAAAGATGCAAGAGCAATTTGCAGCAGAACTCGCCACCCTGCGAGGGCGAGTCGATAGCTTAGAAGCTCGGACGAATACTCTGCAAGCTCAACTCTTTTCTCCAACGACGCGCCTAAATGTGTTGAGTTCGTTCAATCTCAGTCAAGCTTTTGCAAGTGGCGATGTGAAAGCAGAAGGGATTCCGATCCCCAATGCTCTCCCGGCAGCTCGCTTTGCTTTGAGAGCGCCAAATCCTACAACCGGAAGGCTCGAACCGGTCGTGACAACGACCACGCGCTCACCCTCAGCGACGTTAAGCCAATCAACATATCTGATTTTGTCGTCCTCCTTTACAGGGCGCGATTTGTTAACGACTGTACTAGCAGCCGGAAATGGCAGTCCGCCTGCTAGTGTGTATAGCTCAGCGGGCTTTTCGAGTACGTTTGGAGTGCCATATGCAGACTCTAATCCTGTTAACCCCCTTGCACCCAATAGCATCGGGTTATTTGAACTAAAGTATCAGTTTCCGATCAGCGACTCAGTGAGTGCGATCGTTGGACCGCGCATTCTCCCCTTCCGACATTTTGATATGAATCCTTATACGAATGTCGTCAATGCAGCCAGCGGTCTTAATTCCTATCAGAGTACGCTCGCAAATGGAGGATTATCGGGTGCGGGCGCAATTGTGAATTGGAAGATCAATCCGAAGCTGGTTTTTCAAGCGGGTTATCTCAATCGCAATGATGCTTCTCTCCAGTACTTTGGTGGAGACGGTGCGCCGAACCCGCAACGCGGCATCTTCAAAGGCTCTTACTCAATTCTGGCAGAGCTTGCCTATTCTCCAACTCCTCAAGCAACGTTCCGCTTCTTGTACACGCGCTCTCACAGTCAAGCTCCTCCTCCTACCTCCTCGCCTTTCCAGCCCAGTTTTCCGTTTTTCTTAACGAATTCGATTCGAGGCGTTGTTGATGATGGATTTGGCGGAGGGTTAGAGGACATTGACGCCGACAACTTTGTGTTTAACTTCGATTGGACAATCTCTCCGAAGTTTGCCCTGTTTGGTCGCTATTCATATAGTCGATCGAATCTTGATCCGGTGAATCCGCTAGTTCAGAGTGGCTCGGTCAAGGTCCAGGCATTTCAGTTAGGGGTTGCACTGCCCGATTTAGGACGCAGAGGTGCATTAGGTACGCTTTCGTTGGTTGTGCCGTTCGATATTGTGTCGGGTCGTCAATTCTTTGTCGCAGGTAACGGAGATGGGGGGACTGAATTCGATGTAGAAGCAACTTATGCTTATCCGATTAATCGTAATATTATGATCGTGCCGACGTTTTTTGCGACCTTTAACGCGAATAACTTTAAGGACAATCCGACTGTTTTCGGGACTGTTTTACGAACCCAATTTCTGTTCTAACGGAAGCTACTATGATCATGATCTCGGGTTATGAAGTGCTTTCAACACTCTACGAAGGCAGTCGTTCTCTAGTCTACCGAGGGCAGAGAAGTGATGATCAGCAACCCCTGATCTTGAAAGTGATGCAGGCGGAATATCCGAGTTTAGAAGAACTGGGTCGATATCGTCTGGAATACGACATCATTACACAACTGAAGGGATCAGGTGTTGCAGCAGCTTATGATCTGATCCCACATCAGAATGGGTTAGCTCTGGTTCTCGAAGATTTTGGTGGTGAATCGCTGCATCAAGTGATGCAGAAGCGGCGCTTTAATCTGGTCGAGTTTTTGGAATTGGCGATCGCGCTGACTGAAATTCTCGGCCAGGTTCATGCAGCGAATGTGATTCACAAAGATATCAGTCCCGCAAACATTGTGCTGAATTTGGCTTCTAAACAAGTGAAGCTGATTGATTTTGGAAATGCCACAGTGCTTTCGCGCGAAAATCCCTCGATTCGCAGCCCCAATGTTCTAGAAGGAACCTTGCCCTATTTGTCCCCGGAACAAACAGGGCGGATGAATCGAGCGCTGGACTATCGTACCGATTTCTACTCTTTGGGCGCGACTTTGTACGAATTACTCACGGGTATTCCACCGTTTGCGGTGACCGATGCAATGGAATTAATTCATTGTCATCTGGCAAAGCAACCTGAACCGCCCCATCTGATTCGACCTGAGATTCCGGTCATGGTGTCTCAGATCATCTTAAAGCTACTAGCAAAGAATGCTGAAGATCGCTATCAGAGTGCGTATGGCATTAAAGCCGACTTACAGCACTGCTTAGAGCAAGTGCGGCAAGGTCAGCCGATTGCGCCGTTTGTATTAGGACAGCAAGATGCATCTGGGAAGTTTCACATTCCTCAAAAGCTCTATGGTCGCGAGTCAGAAGTTTCAATCTTGCTGGCAGGATTCGATCGAGTTGTCACCAGTGCGCACCACAAAAGTGAGCTGATGCTCGTTTCGGGATATTCTGGCATTGGCAAATCTGCGCTGGTCTACGAAATTCATAAACCCATTACTCGGAAGAAAGGGTATTTTATTTCAGGTAAGTACGATCAGTTTCAGCGCAGCGTTCCTTATTCAGCTTTGATTCAGGCATTTCAAGACCTGATTCGCCAACTGCTGACCGAAAGCATTGAACAAATCGATCGCTGGCGATTACAGCTCCTGAACGCCTTGGGAAACAATGGGCAGATTGTGATTGATGTCATCCCCGATGTTGAACTGATTATCGGCAAACAGATACTCCCGCCAGAACTTGGACCTAGAGAGGCACAGAATCGCTTTAATTTAGTTTTTCAGAAGTTCATCAAAGTTTTTACGCAGTCAGAACATCCGCTCGCAATTTTTTTAGATGATTTGCAGTGGGCGGATTCTGCATCTCTCAAGCTGATTAGTTTACTGATGACGGCTCCTGATAGTCAATTCTTGTTTCTGGTCGGGGCGTATCGCAGTAATGAAGTGAATGCGGTTCATCCGTTAACCATAGCGCTCAACGAGATGCAGAAAGCTAATGTGATTGCGAGCCGCATTGAGCTTTCTCCGCTCGATCTGACGACGATTACCCAACTGGTTACGGATACGTTTAATCGTTCTTCTGAACAGGCGGCTCCTCTCGCAGAAGTTGTTCTACAAGTGACGGGTGGAAATCCTTTCTTTATCAATGAGTTTCTCAAATCACTGTATGAAGATGGATTGCTGAACTTCGATGAGCAACAAGGGTGCTGGCAATGGGATCTTGTGCAGCTTCGTGCTGCACAAGTCCCAGACAACATTGTGCAGTTGATGACGGGTAAGCTGCAAAAACTGAGTGAGCGGACTCAGCGTGCTCTCAAACTGGCTGCTTGTATTGGGAATCAATTTGATTCTAGAACGCTTGCGATCATTTCTGAATCTTCTCCAGCGATGTTAGCTCATGACCTGCGGCAAGGGGTGCAAGAGGGATTGATTTTGCCGCTTGGAGAAAACTATAAATTTGCCAATTTAGAACAAGTTTCAGACGATCTAGTGATCGTGTTTAAGTTCCTGCACGATCGCGTTCAGCAAGCGGCCTATTCTCTGATTCCAGAAGCTGAAAAACAGGCAATTCACCGAGCTATTGGGCAATTGCTTCTTGCTCATACTGACCCAGAGAAGCGAGAAGATCGAATCTTTGACATCGTCAATCAACTGAATATTGGTATTAACTTGATCTCTGATCCAATACAACGGGATCAACTCGCCGCGCTGAATCTCACAGCAGGCAAAAAAGCCAAAGATTCTGCCGCCTACGAAACTGCGATTCGCTATTTGCTGACGGGGATTGATCTGTTAGGTCCCGCAAGCTGGAAACGGCAATATGAATTGATGTTAGCGCTGCATGAAGAAGCGGCAGAATCTGCTTATTTAAATGGAGATTTTACCGAAACAGAGCGACTCGTCGAGCAAATCATCCATCATGCCAAAACTGTTTTAGATTGCGTCAAAGCCTATCAAGCCAGAGCCGCTGCCTACACGGCTCAAAATAATTTACAAGCTGCGTTGGATACGATCGTCAGTGCAATGAAACGCTTGGGCGAACCCTTGCCCCGCAATCCCAGTCGGTTGAGAGTGGGGTTAGAATTGCTCCACACGCGCTTTTGGATTGTGGGCAGGCATTCCCTGGCGCAACTCGAAGCGCTGCCGCCGATGACTGATCCGTACAAGCTCGCAGCTGTACAACTGTTAGGGTCTGCTGCGTTAGCGTCGATTAATGTCGCCCCTCTGCTCGTGGCAATTCTGGCACTGCGCGTGGTGAATTTGGTGGTGCGTCACGGCAGTTCTAGCTCCTCTTCTGTGCAGGGGCTTGCCTACGGGGTGATGTTACGGGCAGGGTTAGAAGATATCGATGGGGCTTACCGCTTTAGCCAGGTCAGCTTGCGAATATTATCTCGCTTCAATGATCGTATTTATCGCACGATGACAATTGTGGCGTATGAATCCTGCATTCGCCACTGGAAAGAGCCACTCCGTCTATCTCTGCCTGTCTTGCTGAGTACTCACCAAGAAGGACTAGAACTGGGCAATCAGGAGTTTGCGTCGATCGCGGCTCAGGTTTACTGCATTCATCGGTTGCTTGTCGGGGAACCGCTCTCAGATGTGGCGGCTGGATTTCAAGAATATATCGCGCAATTTTTGCGATTTAAGCAAGAAGCGATCGTCTATCAAACCCAGCCCTGGCATCAACTTGTGTTGAACTTGCAAGGGGGAGCAGCCGCGCCGGATCGACTGATCGGAGCTGCGTTTAATGAAGATGAAATGCTGCCTGTTTTTATCGAGAATCGGCTTGGGATTCCGACGTTTTACACGTACATCGCGCGATCGATCTGGCTTTACTATTCTGGGGACTATATGGGCGCGTTTCAATCCGCCAAACTTGCAGAACCTCTGCAAGAATCTGCACCGGTTACCCCGGCTTATGCGAGCCGATTTTTCTACAGCTCTCTCGCTTGTTTGGCACTCTGCTCGACACGTTCTAAAGCCGCTCAACGCAAATACTTGCGGCAAGTGGCAAGGCATCAACGTAAGGCAAAACGCTGGGCAAAGTTCTGCCCAGAAAATTATCAGCATCGCTATGACTTAGTTGAAGCGGAGTGGTTTCGGATCAAAGGGAAGTATGCGGAAGCTGTCGAGTTCTACGATCGTGCAATTGCTGGTGCAAAAGCCCAGGACTATACCCACGAAGCGGCTTTGGCAAATGAGTTAGCCGCAAAATTCTTTCTCAGTCTGAATAAAGAGAAACTGGCTCAGCCTTATTTTCTAGAAGCGCGGCATCTTTATCTTCGCTGGGGTGCAACTGTGAAAGTTGCACAACTTGATACCTACTATCCTCAGCTGCGCGATCGCACGATTTCTGACGCGACCACCAGTATTTCTCGATCGAGCAAAACCAGCGGTCGCTCGCTCGGTCAAGCCCTTGATTTAGATACAGTAATTCAAGCTGCTCAAGCGATTTCTGGCGAGATTGTGCTGGATCAACTGCTGGAAAAGTTGCTGCAACTTGCGATCGAGAATGCAGGTGCTCAAAAAGGAGCTTTGCTGCTGACCGACGGGAACGAATTGCGGATTGAAGCAGAAGGACAAATCGATCGCGATCCTGCCATTGTAGTGCAGGCTCAACTTTTAAACGCAGCCCAGATCCCCCTTTCTATCATCAACTATGTGCAGCGAACCCGTGAGAATGTCGTGTTACGAGATGCCGCAAATGAAGGGCTGTTTACGGTTGATCCTTACATTCTTCAGACTCAGCCTCGTTCAATTCTCTGTTCTCCGATTCTGAATCAAGGCAACTTGATGGGTATCCTCTATCTCGAAAATTCGCTCGCAACGGATACTTTTACTCCAGAGCGCCTTACGGTTCTGAATGTCCTATCAGCACAAGCTGCGATTTCGCTAGAAAACGCTTCATTCTATCGAACATTGGAACAAAAAGTTGAAGATCGCACCGCTCAACTCGCTCAGGCTAACCAAGAAATTATGCTGCTCAATCAGCGATTGCAGTCTGAAAATTTACGCATGAGTGCGGAGCTAGACGTAACACGCCAACTTCAGCGAATTATTTTGCCAAAAGAAGCCGAACTGAGTCAAATTTCAGGTTTAGAAATTGCTGGCTTTATGGAACCTGCTGATGAAGTAGGCGGCGATTACTATGATGTGCTGCAAAACAATGGCTTGGTCAAAATCGGTATTGGTGATGTCACCGGGCATGGACTAGAGAGCGGGATTCTCATGCTGATGGTGCAAACTGCGGTGCGAACGCTGTTGATTAATCAGGAAAAGGATTCGGCTCGATTCCTCAGTACACTCAATCAAGTGATTTATGAGAATGTCCAACGGATGAACTCCGATCGCAATCTCACCTTGTCTTTAATCGATTATCAAGCGGGGCGATTGAGACTCAGTGGACAACATGAAGAAGTGCTGATTGTTCGTGCGAATGGCTCGATCGAACGAATGAAGACAGGTGATTTGGGGTTCCCGATTGGGCTTGTGCAAGATATCAGTGAATTTGTTTCATATCTGGAGGTGCAATTACAGTCAGAAGATGGATTAGTTCTCTATACCGATGGAATTACAGAAGCCGCTAATCTCGCCGATGAACTCTATGGTCTAGATCAATTGTGTCAGGTCGTGAGCCAACACTGGAGCCTGTCTGTTCAGGAGATCAGACAGGCAGTGATCGACGATGTGCGCCGTCATATTGGTCAACAGAAAATTTTTGATGACATTACATTGCTGGTCATTAAGCAAAAGTAGCAGGCTATCGGTTTCAACTGCTACGAAGTTTAATGTGCTCATTCTCGTTACTTCGGCTTACCTTAACAAACCCTAAACGTTTCAATGGATGTGGAAGTTGCACTGACGCTTGCAAATACCCTAGTTTTTCAAAAAACTGGGCAAAACTTGAATACCTTACATGCCTTCATTTTTCGCAGTGCATGGCTGAATCAAACCTATGAGGAAATGACGCAAACTTGCCGTTATTCCGATACGCATCTCAAAAAAGTCGGGTCTGCATTGTGGGAGCTATTATCTTCAGGACTAGACGCAGAAGTCAACAAAAAGACCTTTCGAGCCGCGATCGAGCGATATGCTCAGTCAAGACCCGAAGCACTTGATTTGCAAGACGCGATCGCACCCATTCCGATGCTTCGTCGCACAGATACTTCGGCCCACTTTCCTGAACTGCTGCCGATTCCCGTGATCGAGGAACTGCAATTTCCTGAAGGACCTGTCGAAGTGGGTTCTCCTTTTTATATCGATTTCCCGAATATCGAATTTTGCTGCTATTACGCCATTTCAAAGCCAGGACGCTTGATTCGGATCAAAGGAACTCGCCACACAGGAAAAACTTCGCTCCTTGCCAGGATTTTAAACCATGCTCGCGAACAGAACTATAAAACTGTTGCACTGAATCTACAGCTTGTAGACCGTAAAATGCTTCAGGATGTGGATCAATTTCTGCAGTGGTTTTGTGCGCGAGTGACGCGGGGGCTGCAATTGCCCTTGAAGTTAGAAGACCACTGGGATGGGGTTTTTGGCAGCAAAATCAGCTGTAAAGACTATTTTGAAAATTACTTACTTCCGCAATTGGATCAGCCTTTAGTCCTTGCATTAGATGAATTAGAGGCTGTGTTTCCTTATTCTGAAACTGCTGATCATTTCTTTGCCTTGCTCCGAGCTTGGTACGAAGAAGCGAAAATGAATTCAATCTGGCAAAATTTGCGGCTTGTCCTAGTACACTCAACAGATGTCTATATTGCAGAGAAAATGCATCAATCCTCATCGATTAATGTTGGCTTGCCGATTCAAATGCCGGAATTTAATGTCGGGCAAATCGAAACGTTAGCACAACGGCATCAATTAGACTGGACGATTGCACAAGCTAAGCAACTCGCGCAAATGGTCGGCGGCCATCCTTACTTAGTACGCTTAGCTCTCTACCATATCGTACAGGATAACTTGTCTCTCGATGAGTTGTTGCGGTTGGCACCAACTGAAGCGGGATTTTACAATAGTCATATGCAAGAAATTCTAGCATTGCTAGAGGGACAGACGGATTTAGTGAATGCATTGAAAACACTAGTTGTCTCTGCTGATCCAGTGAGCTTAACGCTGACTGAAACCACAAAGTTGAAGCGCATGGGGCTGATCAAGGTGAAAGATAATCAGGCGACCTTGCGGTGCGAACTGTATCGGCAATATTTCAGCGATCATTTGCTGCCAAAATTTTAACGGTCTTCAATGTCAAGCCTTGCCAACTCAAGTGTGAAAAAGTATCAAATGGTGTCATCAATAAGATTAGTTAAAACGTTTTCCGAGCTAGCAGGGGATTTGATAAAGTTCGATCGATGAGAAGCATAGCTGAATTTAGTAACAAGTTTAGTAAAAGATTGTGTAAATGAATGTACAGCAATTTCGGACTGAGATTCTTCAAGCAGCAGGAGCAATCAGTAGCGAAGTTGAAGAACTGCTAACTTACAATGAAAATCACTTTAAGCTGGAGCAACTTCAAGAAAGCGCTTGTTTAGACGTATTTCTCAATGATGTTTCGGCTTTTGCTCCTCAGATAGAAGCGTGGAAAGACTATGTGAGCGACTCTGAACGGGTGGGAGTCTATTCGGCCTTGAAGTCTCGATTAGTTCAGCTCCAATTTCCCATTCAAGCAGGCATCAGCACGACGCAGCAGTACCAATCTGTGACTCGAAAAGGTGCGGTACTCGATCCAAAAATTGCGAGATCGTCGCTTCATTTAAAAGCTGAAAACCACCTGAAACTGTGGATTCACCCAACCCTAGCAGGCGCAATTCCGGTGATTGTGGCTGGGTGCCGAGAGGATTTTATTGCCCTCTATCAAGCTCTCGCTAAGCGAAACGAACCCGTTCTCGTTCCAGCTTCGATGGGATCATGTATTATAAGTGGATACAACAATTGGGATCGAGTCAACCGATACAAACATCAGTGGCAAGCTCAGCATCCCGGTCAAACGACTGAAACGGAATGGCTTGTCGAATTCCAGCAACTCATTCCTCGAAAAACGCACTATCAGGATCAATTCATTCTCCTGAGTCCCGGTGATTATAGTGGTGTGTCTGCTGCCAACCTTGGTCTTCCAGAAGCGGAATGGACTGCCTACTCTTTGCAGATTCGGTTAGAGCATGAATGTACTCACTACTGCACTCGACGTTTCTTCAACTCTATGCGCAACAATGCCCTTGATGAGTTGATTGCAGACTACATGGGAATTGTTGCGGCCCTTGGGTATTACCGTTCAGATTGGTTCTTGCGCTTTGTTGGATTAGAAGCCTTTCCGGTCTATCGTCTAGGAGGAAGATTAGAAAATTATCGTGGAACCCCTCAGATCTCTGATGGAGCATTTCGAGTCCTGCAAATCTTGGTCAAGCAAGCAGCAGAGAACTTAGAACGATTTGATCAACAGATTCTGACTCAGGATCGAACTCGATCCGAAAAACTTGCAATTTTAATCGCACTGGCTGGATTGACGCTCGAAGAACTAGCTTGCAGCCAAGGAGATAAACTGATTCAAACCGCAGTTGATCACACCTTGCGATCGATGTCTACCCGATAACTCATGAGGACTAGAATGCATGGCAGAAGTATTGCTCGAAGAACTGATCGATAGCGATATTGATTGGATGACGCAAGCAGGTCGTAAACAGCAAGTAGCGACGCATCAGTTCTTGATTCAACAAAATGATGTGCCTGAAGCATTCTACGTCGTTCTCGAAGGAGCTTTGGTGGCGACGATTCAAAGCGATCAGAGCAATACTCTAGGGCGGGCTTATGCTGCAATTCTAGACAATCCTTCGACTCGACAGGATGTGCTGCGCTTTGAGATCGGAGAGGTCGTCGGAGAGACTGTTTTTTTGACGAAAGCTCCCTCTTCTATTGCAGTTCAAGCGGTCGAACCCTCTTCTGTCCTGGTTTTGCCCTATGAGCAACTGCAAGCCCATTTTGAACGCGATGTTGAGTTTGCTGCGAGATTTTACCGCGCGATCGCGATTCTATTGCTCAAACGGTTTGAGTATTTACTAGAAACATTTTCTCATCGCAAAGGGCTGCAAATCCCGCCGTTACAGGATGGTCCCCTGCTCTTTGGTGAACTGAGCGATCGCGATGTGGACTGGATGATTGAACATGCGGTTGTGCAAAATGTGATCCCCGGTGAAGAATTAGTTCAGGCAGGGCGGATGCTCGAAAAACTCTACATTGTTCTAGAAGGAATGCTCTCGATTGCGATCGTGGAAGGTCAGAAAAGCAGAATGGCGAGTATCTTCGATCGCATTCAAGGCAGCGAAGCTGTGGTTGGGCGCGAAATTGCTCGCGTTGCGAAAGGAGAAATTTTTGGCGAGACTGCTCTACTCACCACACGCCTCTCCAATTACACGATTCAAGCGATCGAACCCTCGACTTTATTAGTGTTATCGACGCAGCAGATGGCACTCAAACTACAACAAGATCCAGCGATGGCATCTCGGTTTTACCGGGTTTTATCGATTTTGCTCTCGCAACGACTCGAAGGGTTGATCAGTCGCCTTGGCTATGGGCAAAACACCTATCAAGCTGGCGCACTTCTTTCCGAATCGGTGCGATATGAAGATGAAATCGATCTCGAATTACTCGATGGATTGACCTTAGGAGGAGCTAGGTTTGATTGGATGCTCCGACAACTGAATGTGAGAGGTATGCGATGACTCTACAAGATAAACCCACTCAAAAAACGACGCCTCAGAGCAATACGCCTCAGAACAATACGCCTTCTAAAAACTTATTTCGGCAAGAAGCCAGCGATCGCTTAACTTCCCCTGAACAATTGGATCAACTTGTTGAGGTCGTTGATCTCAGAGCATGGATCCCCTTAGCAACGATGGCAGGACTTGCGATCGCCGCACTGCTCTGGGGGATTTTTGGTCGATTGCCGATCAATGTGACCGGACAAGGTGTGTTACTTCGCCCCCGTAGAGTTTTACAGGTGCAGACTCCCAGTGCAGGGCGGATTGTGAATCTGACTCTGCAACCAGGTCAGGAAGTCCGTAAAGGAGAAATTCTAGGCATTCTTGATCAATCAGCAACTCAGCAAGAACTTCAGCAAGAGCAAGAGAAGCTCAAGCAATTGCAATCTCAAACCGGAGCCACAGGCGAAGCGCAAAAGCGACAGCTCGCCCTACAACGCCAAAACCTACAACAGCAGCAGACGATCTTGCAAACCCAATTACAAGAAGGGCAAGCAATGGCGCCTGTCTTACGAGATAAGGGCATTCTCGCAGTTGAAAAAAATCGCAAAGGACTAGAACTGCGATTGTCTCAGATGCGAGATCAACTGCCCATTTTGAAAGAACGGGTGAACATTCGTCGTCAATTGCAGCAAATGGGGGGAGTCAGTTCCGATACAGTCCTTCAGGCTGAGCAAGAATATAACGAAAAAATTGGGCAAATTGCAGACTTAGAAACTCAGTTGCAGCAGCTTGATGTCAAAGAATTGGAAACTCAGCAGCAATATTTACAGAATCAGGGTTCGATTAAAGAAACCCAGAATAAACTGCAAGAGATCGTCACGCAAGAAGCAAAACTCGTCGAGCAAGAATTACAACAAACCTTTGATAAGACGAATCAAATTAATGAAGTCAAGCGAAAAATTGCTCAACTCGAGTTACAGCTTTCGACTCAAGGTAAGATTATCAGCCCTTATGATGGTCGCGTTTTAGAAGTGGCTGCAATGAATGGGCAGGTGATCGAAGCCGGTGGGCGACTAGGCGCAATTCAGGCTGAAGACCCAGCAGAGCAACTGGTGAGCCTCACGTTTTTTCCTGACAAAGACGGGAAGCAAATTCAAGCCGGAATGATGTCTCAAGTTTCGCCCAGTATTTCCAAACGGGAGCGATTTGGCGGGATTGTCGGCAAGGTGATCGAAGTTTCTCCTTACCCTGTGAGTTCGCAAAGTATCACAGCGTTAGTCGGAAATGCTGAACTGGCAAAACAGCTTGCAGGAGAGTCTGCCCCCGTCCAAGTAATGATCCAACTTCAACCGGATCGCAATACCTTCAGCGGCTATCAGTGGACTTCTTCTAATGGTCCCAATCAAACTCTCACCTCTGGAACGACTGCTACTGTGCAGGTCCGAGTTGGGGAGATTGCGCCGATCGCTTACATCATCCCGCTATTTCGTAGCTGGACGGGAGTGTATTAGAGATCATGACTTTCTTCATCTCCCGCTTGCTTGAGCCGCTTAAGCCCAATCCTCACAAGACTCCGACGCTGATTCAGATGGAGAATGTGGAGTGTGGAGCGGCAGCGTTAGGGATTATCCTCGCGTATTATGGTCGGATTGTACCTTTACCTGAACTGCGTCGGGAGTGCGGTGTATCGCGCGATGGCAGTAAGGCATCGAATATGATGAAAGCGGCGCGGTTTTATGGCATGGAGGCAAAGGGCTTCAAAATGTCACTGGAACGGCTGCAAGAAGCTCAACTCCCTTGCATCATCTTTTGGGGATTTAATCACTTCTTAGTCGTTGAACAGTTTGGTCAGGATAAGGTGTTCCTGAATGATCCTGCTTCGGGGCGCAGAAAGGTGACGCATGAGGAATTTAGCGCCAACTATACAGGCGTAGTTTTGATCATGCAGCCCGGTGCTCATTTTGAGCGCGGCGGAAAGAAGCAGGGAATGCTCCCGGCTCTGGTAGCACGCTTGAACTATTCTCGCCGTGCGATCGTATATTGTTTACTGGCTGGATTACTGCTCACCTTGCCCCGTTTAGCGATTCCTGCGTTTACTCAAGTCTTTGTCGATGAAGTGCTGGTACAAAACCGAGAGGAGTGGTTGCGCCCGTTGCTGTTGGGGATGATTGTGACCGCGCTGCTCCAAGGGTTGCTAGCGCGACTTCGCCTGACGTATTTACGGCGATTACTGGTCAAACTCTCGGTCACACTATCAGGACAGTTTCTCTGGTATACCTTGCGCTTACCTGTGGGATTCTATGCTCAACGCTATGCAGGAGAAATTAGTAGCCGCACCAGTCTGAATGACAAAGTTGCTCAGGTGATTACGAGTCAGTTAGCGACGACTGTGATTGATACGGTGATGATTGCGCTCTATGGTGTGATCATGTTTGCGTATGATTGGGTGCTGACGCTGATCGCGATCGTGTTTGCAGGCTTAAACCTCCTCATGCTCAAGCTCTTATCTGAGAGCCGCAAAGATGCCAATACTAAACTGGGACAAGAAGGCGGAAAATCGATTGGGGTCGCGATTGGAGGCTTGTTATCGATCGAGAGCGTCAAGGCTTCTGGATTAGAATCGGATCTGTTTTCTAAGTTCGCGGGCTATTACGCGAAGAAGATTAACGTTCAGCGAGAAGCGGCGATACCAAACCAAATTTTATCGACTGTACCGACCTTTCTGACGGCGATCGCGACGACTGCCATTCTAGTGGTTGGGGGCTTTCGTGTGATGGGAGGCAGCCTGAGCATTGGGATGCTCGTTGCGTATCAGTCGTTGACTCAGAGTTTTTTGAGTCCAGTGAATAGCTTGCTGAATTTTGGCAGTACGCTCCAAGATTTAGAAGCCGATTTGAATCGACTGGATGATGTGCTGCAAAATCCGCTCGATCCAGAGGCAGAACGCAGTCTCACTCAAGATAGTGGTCAAATGCTCACGGCTCAATCTGTGCGATTACAAGGCTATCTAGAACTACGCAATCTTTCATTTGGATACAGCAGATTGGAAGCGCCTTTAGTCGAAAATTTAAGTCTGACGATTAAACCTGGGCAACGAGTGGCATTAGTAGGGGGCAGTGGCTCTGGCAAATCGACGATCGCCAAATTGATCACGGGCTTATATGCGCCTTGGCAAGGTGAAATCTTATTCGATGGCAGATCGCGTGATCAGATTGCGAGATCGGTGCTAGCAAACTCTCTAGCCATGGTCGAACAGGATATCTTTTTGTTTGGGGGAACTGTGCGGGATAACCTCACGCTCTGGGATGCCACGATTCCCCTAGATGATTTAGTCCAAGCCTGTGAAGATGCTGTGATTCACGATTTGATTCTATCGATGCCAGGTGGATACGATGCCACCCTGATCGAGGGCGGGATGAACATGAGTGGCGGACAGCGACAACGGCTAGAAATCGCCCGTGCTTTGGTCAGAAATCCCTCGATTCTGGTGCTGGATGAAGCGACGAGTGCGCTTGATGCTGAAACCGAATTTATCATCGATCGCAATTTGAGACGACGAGGCTGTTCCTGTGTAGTTGTCGCTCATCGACTCAGCACCATTCGAGATTGCGACGAAATCATTGTGCTGGAAAAAGGCAAAGTCGTACAGCGGGGCACTCACGACGAGCTACGGCAGCAACCCGGAACCTATCAAGCCCTGATCAGCACAACGACAAGTGAAGCCGAAAGCGCGATCGCTTAATTAGATTTCTCGTCCTCAATGCACTGTGTTCTCTTCACATCATGTTTGAATCTCTCTTCACGCCAGCCTCTCAACTCTTAAAAGGTAACACCCCGTTGCTGCTGGCACAGCGCGATCGAGTTTGGCGGGTTGAATCTGGTGCCGTTTCCCTCTTTGCAACGGCACTCGATGAGCAGAACGAGCCTAAAGGAACTCGACGCTATTTATTCACCTTAGAAGCAGGAGAGGTGTTGTTTGACGTGCCTCTCTTGCCAACGGGCAATGAGCGGGAACAGCGGGGTGTGATTGCAGTCGCAGCCCAAGAGACAGAACTGACTGCTTTTACGATCGCAGATTTTACAGCGAAAATGGCAGCTGATCCTGATCTAGGCATTTGGGTCGAAGGCTGGATTCAGCACTGGAATGGTTGGTTTAAACAATATCCTTTAACCGAAATCGAAAGTGCTGGCAAAACTATCCAAGCAACATCCCGCTACTTCCCTTTGTTTCCTCAACAAGTGCTGCAAGCTCCAGCCGGGCAAGTTCAGTGGATTCGGATTCAGCAAGGGAGAGTATCCTGGCTGGGATTTGACCTGTTGAACTTAGAGGTCAACAGTCCGCTGTTTCCTCTGACCTCAGAGACTTGGCTCGTCGCAGAAAATCAGGTAGAAGTGGAAAGTGTTCCGCTTGAAGAAATCGACCTTGAACACGAATTCTCGGAGAGTTTAGCGCGCTTTCACACCTATGGATTGACCTACATCAATCAGTTAGAACAGATCGATCTAGAAAGTGAATTTCAGCGATTTCAAGAACGAGAACGCCTGAATCATCAGATCACGGTCGGTGCAATGCAGGAGCTAGTCTCAACGCTAGAACCTGCGGGTACGATGCCGTTGCAAGAAGGCTCATTTCTGTTAGTGGCTGCCGGAGCGGTAGGCCATGCGCTAGGGATTCCCGTTCGTCCTCCTGCTGCTTCAGAAGACGTGAAACGGCTGAGAGATCCCCTTGACGCGATCGCGCGAGCTTCTAAGTTTCGCACCCGCCAGGTCAAACTTGTGGGAAACTGGTGGCAAAAAGAGAACGGCTCTCTGCTCGCTTATACCCAAAACAATCAGCCTGTGGCTTTATTGCAAGTTCGCGGCAATCGCTACGAACTATTTGATCCGATCACGCTTCAGCGAACCTTAGTGACGGATGAGATTGCGAACACGCTGAGCAGTGATGCTTATATGTTTTATCGGGCGCTGCCTGAGACTCTGACTCGTATTTCAGATATTTTGAGCTTTGCGGTTCGGGGGCATATTCCAGATTTGATCATTGTGGTCAGTATGGGAATCTTGGGATCGCTGTTGGGGATGGTTGTTCCACAGGCGACGAATCTGTTGATTAGCGATGCAATTCCTTCTGGCGATCGCGAAATCGTATGGCAGTTGGGATTGGGATTGTTTGCGGCGGCTTGTGGGAAAGCTGCCTTTGAGATGACGCGAGGATTAGCATCGATTCGGGTCGAAAATGCTGCCGACCTAACCTTGCAAACGGCAGTGTGGGATCGGCTCTTACAATTGCCTCCAGCGTTTTTTCGCCAATACAATACAGGCGATTTGCTGCTGCGAATGTTGACGATTAGCCAAATTCGCGCTCAATTGAGTGGCGCAACTCAGCGCACGTTACTCAATGCAGTTTTTGCGCTGTTGAATCTAGCACTGATGTTCATCTACAGCGTGAAATTAGCGTTTGTGGGTATTTGCATCACGATCGTCATTTCCATACTGACTTCGGTGTCGAGCTTATTGATGGTTCGCAAGACGCGCAAAAAAGAAGCGCTGGATGGCAAATTAAACGGTCTGAATGTGGAACTGATTAATGGGGTAGCAAAACTGCGGGTAGCGGCAGCTGAGAATCGCGCCTTTGGAGCCTGGACAAAGTTATTTAGCCAGCGCATCCGGTTACTTGCTGGAATTCAGCGTATTGATAACAGTGTAACCGTCTTGACTGAAGCATTGCCTGTGCTCAGTTCTGTTCTGATTTACTGGTTTGCACTTTCGTTTATCGAAGCGGCACAAAAAGAAGGCATCCCAGGGCTAACACTGGGGACATTTATGGCATTCAATTCTGCCTATGGCACGTTTTTAGGGGGGGTGAATGATCTCAGCAATACGGTCACGGATTTGTTAAACATTGTGCCGCTATGGGAGCGGGCAGAACCGATCGTCAAAGGGAAACCAGAAGCGGATCTCACGAAAGCTGATCCCGGTCGATTGCGAGGTGCGATCGCGCTTGATCATATTGCTTTTCGTTATCGCGAAGATGGTCCGATGATTCTGGATGATGTGAGTTTGACGGTAGAACCTGGAGAGTTTGTAGCACTGGTCGGAGCATCTGGAAGTGGAAAATCGACGCTGTTGCGGCTCATCCTTGGCTTTGAACAAGCCAGTGCAGGCACCGTGTTTTATGACGGTCAGGATCTCGCAGGTTTGGATGTGCAGGCGGTGCGACGACAGTTTGGGGTCGTGTTGCAGAATGGTCGAATTGGTGCAGGTTCGATTTCTGAGAGCATTACGGGCGGAGCGCTTGTTTCTTTAGAGCAGGTGTGGGAAGCGGCTGAGATGGCAGGGTTCGCTGAGGATATTCAGAATATGCCGATGGGAATGCACACGGTTGTGAGTGAAGGGGGACTGAACTTGTCGGGTGGACAACGGCAGCGATTATTGATTGCACGGGCGATCGTGTTGAAGCCGAAGATTATTTTGTTTGATGAAGCGACGAGTGCTTTGGATAATCGGACTCAAGCGATCGTGACTGAGAGTTTGGATCGGTTGAATGCGAGTCGAATTGTAGTGGCTCATCGTCTGAGTACGATTCGCAATGCCGATCGTATCTATGTCATGGAAGCAGGGCGAATTGTGCAGGTTGGGACGTTTGATGAATTGGTGAATCAAGATGGACTGTTTGCTAGATTGGCGGCTAGGCAGTTAGATTAATTGATTTCAGTAAACAGAACAAAGTCCGCTGAAACTGCTTCTCATCCTCTTCAGCGGACTTTGTTCAATTCGCTCCGAATTCTATAAGATTCAATAGAATTCAATTGCTTATCTCATCACATCACTTAGTCAAACAACAATGCCGAAGGAACTTGGGCAGGTGCGATCAACCGGAGCAAGGTATAACCAATTCCTGCCTCTCCTCGGAAAAAACTAGGAACATAGACGCTGATCGGAAGCGCTGCTTCTAGCTTGTATCCCCCTTGTCGTTTTGCGGAGTGAATAACTTGAGATGCATACCGTTGAGCATCAGCGAGTAAACTAGGCTGAGCAAGACGATCGCTCGCGGTCAACAGCAACTCAATTTGCCCCATCTTGCCGCAGCAAAGCTGTTCAACTCCTGATAAGGTCAGAAAATGAGTTGTGGTTTGAATTGCGGTTTCAATTTCTTGGTGAATTTCATCAGTCGCAAACTGCTGCAAGCCCCCTACCCGAGCGAGACCAATCCCCGTTGCACCATGACACCAACTCGACATCAGGGGGATTTCTACTTTGCGACGATCACCTCGAATCAGCGCTGAAAAATCTCGTAAATCTGGCCAATTACCGACTGCGGGAATGAAGAGACTTTGTTCATATGCGATCGCTTCAATTGCCGCCGTCCGAAATTCAACTTGTCCAGACACCTCGTCTAAATGCAACAATGCATAGGCAATTCCAGCAGCTCCATGCGAGAACCCTGCGAGTGGTTGCCCATCTAGCGTTTTCCAGGCTCGACCTTGTGCCATCGGCGTACTTTCATTGAGTAAATGCTGACCACACGCGATCGCAGATTTTAGCACCGTAGCATCTTCAGTAACGCGATAGAGTTTGAGCAAGCTCAATAGCGCTCCTGCGGTGCCCGAAATGATATCGAAACGTCGATCGCGCTCAATCGTCTCTGGAGTCAGAGAATGTGCAACTTTCACAGCCTGTTCGAGGAGCGTTTGATCGTCTAGAAATAGGCTAATCTGTGTCAGGCTATAGATTGTACCGCCGAGTCCAATTGCTGTTCCGATATCACTTGAAAGGTTCGGTTCCGGCTGATTGAGCGACTGATGAAGCTCTTGTAATGTGTGCATACACAAGTGTCGATACTGATTCTCTGAAGTCACCTGTGCCAGTGCCGCGAGGAACAGAGCAATTCCTAATTTGCCGTCATAAAGTCCATTGTCTGTGGGTTGGAGATGGAATCGCTCATCTTGAGGCATGAACTGCGGAGCAAGCCAGGTCACACTGCCATCTGGAGCAGAAATCGCACGCTCTTGAAGACGTTGAGCAATCTCGATCGCTTCTGTAAGGAGTGCATCGTGGCTCAAACTGCGCTGCTCGGATTGTTGCATTAAGGACTCATCTACCGCAGTTCCATGTCCAGCGATCGTTCTTGCTCCTAAACTGGCATAAATCAATTGGGATTGAAACTTCAGATCCGCATCGCTCAAGCGCCGAACCCGATCTAGCATGACTTCAAAACTGGGGTCTCCTAAAAAGTTCTCGACTCGACTATCGGGCAACTCTAGTACCGCTTGATTTGCAGCAACTGTGAAACAAGGAATGTCTAATTGTTCCATTTGTCGCTGCTCTGAGCGAATCACTGACCAAAAAGGCGGTCTGTCCTGTGCGGAAATCATCGCCCGTTTCAGGAGTTCTAATTCAATACTGCGATCGGCTCCATCTCGGAGATATTCTGGGTTTCTGAGTTTTTTGAGTAATTTGAAATAAATATTGGTGCGCCGAAAGACAACTCGAATCGATTGCGATTCCATATTCCACAAAGGACTGTCCTTTGCGAGCAGTGCCTCTCGATGTGAAAGCAGAAACCGATACATCTGCTCAAATCCAGTCATGACTGCATCGACCCAGTCTCGCAGATGAGCAACTTGCCCATTCAATGTCGGAGCATTGCCAACGGGCGGTGGCACTGGAATGTCTTGCAGTCTCAAAACCATTTGGTCGGTATTCGTCTGATACCACTGTAAACCTCTGTAGACTAGATTCCAGTCTTCATAGCTGCCGAGTCCACTGTAGTCAAAGACCGTGCTATTTTGATCATCCATCTCCCAAGACGGTAACAGCGCCGTTCGTAAGACAGAATTTCCCATTTGATACAGTGCCATGCTCTGAGCCGTTTGAGCTAGCTCGATCGATTCGGATTTAAATCGCGGATGCAGTAAGGTTTCAGCATCAATCACCACGAGATGTTCGCCACTCGCGATCAGATTTTCAAAGTGACAATCTGTCGCTTCGAGTACATACATCAAGCAGAGAATCATGCCTGCCCGTTGATAGAACCGTTCAAGCTGATGAGTATTTTCACAAGGGCGAACTTCGGCAAATTCTACCCAGGCATAGGTTTCTCGGTAAAGAATTTGTAAGGCTTTGAGCGGCAGGGGACATCCTCGATCGTTGAGCCAGGTTAGCAGTTTGTTATAGGCATATTCGATTCCCAGAGGTTTTGGCTTGTAAATCAAGTGCAAATTCGGTTCGATCTCCAGTGCCATGACCATTCGCCCATCTCGGTGTGAATCAGAGAGCGCTGGCTTGATCGTTGTCACTTGCCCTAGCGTTTGATCTGGTGTGAACGTTGTGGCGATCTCAGTCCAATCTGTATCTAAGTGCTGGAGAAATTCAGTATGAAAGTTAATCCAATGGAGAGTCTGAGTCGCTAACAAGCGAGCGAGTACGGGATACTCTTGCAGAAATAATTGCAGCTTGCCTTGCAGCATTTCCTGCACAAATTTGAGATAAAGACTGTTACCGGGGACTGCTTGAAGTTGATTGAGCAAGCGAGAAAAAGAGGACTGTTGATGTCCTCGCCAATTTCTGAAGGTCAGATCGATCGCGTGAGAAGCAGTATCAATCAGGTGAGTGAGGAGCGATCGCTCTAAAACTGCATGAGCGAGGTTGCTGAGGCGTGGCGTGAGGTGATGGGTCTGCTCAGCTAAAGTTTGCTGAGCTACGGACACAAAGGGGGTAAAAACTTCCTCAAACGGCAGAGGATTCTCCGCGTCTAGAAAGCGAGTCGCTGATGGGTCTCGAAGGGTCAATGTAGACGGTGCAAAGTCCAAGACGGTTCTCAGCAGTTCTGCCCAAGCAGGCAATGGCACACCTGAACGAACTTCGACGGGGGAGATTGCCTGCATTGCTTGCTCTAGCGTCAATCCATCCCAGGTTAAAATCTCATGAAAGCGATCGCGATCGCCTTTGGCAACCGCTTGACACCAGGCATCTAAGCGCGATTGTAATCGGGATTCATCGAACGAATCTAAAGCGGGTAAGAAAATCGAGGAGTCAAGCCGTTCGTAGAACGTACTTGCTTGAGCGACAAGACGATGCAATTGTGCGGTAGTGATCCCAGTTTTTGTAAAATTCATTCACGATTTCCTGTCATCGGATTAGTTGTTATGCCAAAACTGTTGTTAATTCATCTTGAACTGATTTCCCGTCCAGGTGCTTCGACGAGTAGAGCTGGAATTGAGCTAATGCTTGTAGAATCGTTGCGGTGGTAAAGATGCGAGCGTGATCAAATACGAGACTGCCTTGAACCGTTCCGTGGTAAATCCATTGGTCAAATTGATTGGGCATTTGGTCATCCGGGTAGGGAACTCGCAATCGAGCGGAAGCAGCCCAAGAGCCATCAGGCTGTTGCTGGTCTAAAAGCCAATCCACTACAGTGACGATTGCTGCCTGAACAGCAGGATTTTCTGGCTGCAATAACAACAAACGCAGACACCAGGCAGTCGCAAACGGGGAACCCGTAGGATGATCTAATGTGGGGATAAAGCCTTCGTCAGTCAAGCGATTCAGTCCCCAATTGACTGCTTGAGTGATGCGTGGTGAATCTGGTTGAGATACCGCGATCGCTGCTGCTGCTAGGGCTGTACTGTATTCAGGATCTTGCCACCAGTAAGCGTCCCAGTTTCCATCTGCTGATTGAGTCGATTGTAAATAGTGGTGCAATCGCGATCGACAAGTGGACGGTAAAATTCCATGGGGTAAAGTCGCGATCGCAGCACTCACACAGGGATGAGAACCACACCAACCCTCTAAAGTCTGTTCTGGTGGTGCATGGATAAAGGCTCGAATCGGTTCTGCTCGCTCATAGGTCGAAAAGCCGCCATCCGGTCGTTGATGGGACAGTAGAGAATGCACCGCCTGCTGGATTCGCTCTGACTCTGTTTCTTCTAAGGTCGCTGCTAACTGAATTGCCCATCCTGTACTGTCTGCATCTCCGGGTGGAAAGCGGTTATATCCCCACGTCTGATTTGCTCGGTGAGTGCGGGTATTCAGCAGCTTCCAGGACTGTTGCATGACCGATGGAATACGATCATCTGACACACCAGACAACATCATTCCCACATATCCAGTTACCCATTCATCGCTGATGCCTGCTGCTAAGCGAAAATCTGCCCACCATCCCTGAGGATCACGAGCTGCTAACAAAAAGCTCACGGCTGAAGATAAGGCTGAATCCAGCGATCGAGGTTTCTTGTGCAGAGATATTCTGTTTTCAGAGTTCAACGAAGCGACTGGAACATGAACAGGATTTACCAAGCAGCTTGTTGACTTGTGCATCACTCCAAAATAGATTTTGGCAGCAAGGGGTAACCCAGGTTGATAGAGTAATTTGAGATGATTCAATCCTCGTACATAAATGCGTTGATGAATCGCTTTACCCACGCTATAGCCTGAATACTGTAAGAGCGCATCTCGGGTTTGTGCCTCACACAGTCCTTCTTGGACGAGATGATTGAGAAGAGAACGCCATTGTCCATTAACACAGGGCAGATAGCGAGACAGATAAATGCCTTCAATACCGATTCGCGGATAGAGGTGTTCTCCCACATCAAGAGACAAGATGATGCCATCGACGTAGGGCATGAGAGCATGGGCGATCGCTTCTAGCTCTGCAACATCGCCTTGCCAGCCCAGGGTCGCAAGATAGGGAATCAATTGAGAGGGTGAGCCAACCAAACACAAGCGCACAGCCTGCACGCTTCGGCTCAACATCACTCCCACTTGAAATACCCCGGTTTTGGCGGGAAGGCAGGTCAGACATTCGATCAGTTTAGCTTGCACCGCATCTGGAAGTGCTGTATTTAGAAGCAAAGGCAGTGCTTGTTCCCAAATCCAGTCATACCTAGTAGAAAGACTGGGTTGGCTTTGCTCTGGTCTAAATAACACTCCGGGGACAGGCAGATCGTCAACCTGATCACGCTCTAAATCAAACTCTAGCCACAGATCAGCAATGTGATAGTGCAGCAAAGCGGACGGATCAGCCCAAGCAGCACAAAACTGCTGAATCTGTTGCCACGCCGGATGGCGATCGAAGACCTCTGGAAGCCGCTGGTTGGGATGATATCCGGCGAGAATTGCACCTTCGGGTTTGTCGATATGAATGGCAAAATCAACTGTTGATGAGGCGGGAGCCAGCCGATACTCAAAGCCATAGGTGTCGGTCAGCGCATCGGGAAAGAACCGACTGACTGCTTTCAACTGTTCTAGGGCTTTGGGAGCAATCAAGGGCGTCAGGTTTGGCTCAATTTGAGTCAGAGAGTGTTCCAGGGAGTACAACCACATGGTAAAAGCTCCTATGATCGCTGATAGACGATCGGATTCATGTCGGTGACGGCAAGATCTCCTGACTGCAATCCGGGAAGACAGGTATTGAGATTATGCTGGCGAATCACAGCAGCAAAGTGCTCTTGGGGCAGAGCGTTTGAGGATACGGGTGGCATCGATACCATAGCTCCATCGGCATAGTAAACCACCACGAAGGCTTCGCGGGTGCTGTGATCGGTGTTTTGGCGAGAACTGTGGAGCGTCCACCCCCAATGGAAGCTGGCATCTCCGGCTGCCATCGCGCCATAGTTGCAGAACTGGAAGCCCCGTTGTGCGATCGCATGTTCAAACTCGTTCAGGGAAGCATCCATCGGCATCGAGGTTCCCATATAGCCTTGTAAATGAGAACCTGTCACGAAGGTCATCGGAGCCATGTCAGCCGACACATCGGAAATGGCAATCCACATCGTGACAATTTTCTGGGTATCGAGGGGCATGAAGTAGCCATCCTGATGCCAAGGAGTGTTACCACCACCGGGGTCTTTGAAGTAGGACTGATCGCGAAACAATCGAACGGTATCCACACCTAAGAGATCAGCTGCAATTTTTCCAAATCGTTTTGCTAGAACAAATTGGCGAGCGGTCGCATCCAGTTGCCAGAGATTTTCGACAAATTTCCAACCCTGACTTTGCCCTGCGACAGATTTCTCCATTGCTTTGCGTTCTAGATCGTAGCGATTGACGGCTGCTACGAGTCCAGGACGATAGGCTGCGATTTCATCTATCGTCATCATGCTATCGAGCCGCAGATGCCCCATTTGTTGAAACGTTTCGATCTGCTCTGGGAGCAAAGGATAATCGCCGTTCAGTTCTGGCAAGATTGCGAAACGGGAAAAGATGCTCTGTCTCATAAGTTGCCTGTGAATAAATTGATATTGGGCAGATTAGGGGGGCTAAGCTCCTCCTGCACAGATGTAAGTGCAGCCATTGCTATAAACGCAACCCGCCTGTCCAGAAGCACAGCCCGTCCAAGAAGAGACTCCTGAATCTGCGCCCCCTGCCACTGCTTCTAATTCGCGATCGGACAGCGCGATTGTATCTGATTCCGAGGTGGGCGCTGCTGGAAGCACGAGATAGAACTGATTCGGCGTTTCTTGTAAAACTTGGATTTCCACGTCATCGGGCACGCTCAAACCCTGTTCTGCCAGAACCGCTTTGGGATTGGTCAGCAAGCGATCGCGGAATGTACTATCCTGCATTGCCTGATTGACTAGTTGCGTTTCCAGTGATGCTATGCGCCCAGATGCAGACATATCGTTGGTCGTCATGATGCTAGTCCTCGTAATTTTGCGCTAAACGTGGGTAAAATTCTAATCCTGTCGCAGTCAGCTACCTCTGACCATGCAGACGCTTCAGATTCAGGAGCTATAAAACATTAATCGCGCATCCACTCTGCCCGGAACCACAGCCTGTCCATCCCGTTTTGCAGGTCGAGAAAGTAGAAGATCCTCCAGCAATCGCTTCCAATTCTTGCTCTGACAACGCATTTGCTTCAGATTCCGACCCTGTCACGGCTTCAGGCAGGACTAGATAATATTGATTGGGTGTTTCTTGTAAGACCTGAATTTGCACATCGTCTGGGATAACGAGTCCTTGCTCTGCTAAAACGGTTTTAGGGTTAGCGAGCAGGCGATCGCGGAATGCCGGGTCTTGAGCCGCCCGACTCACTAACTGAGCTTCAATCTCCGTCATCCGCCCTGATGGGGAAGTGAAATCTGACATATGTTTCTCCTAAAATTAACTCAGCAAAAATAGGAATAGAGGATTGGTTAATATGATGGATTTGGAGTGTTTGGGGGAGTGTAACCTGAAGAAGAGGAACTTGTTGGGGTCGTCGGGGTCGTCTCTGGGGTACTCAAAACACACCCTACTCGCCCAGATGCGCAGCCCGTCCAGGAGGACACATTAGATCCTCCTCCTGAGACTGCCTCTAACTCTGCATCGGAGAGTGCGATCGCCTCTGATCCCGACTCATCAGCAAGTGATGGAAGCACGAGATAGAACTGGCTTGAAGTCTCTTGAAGAACTTGGATTTGCACCTCATCGGGCACAGTCAAACCTCGTTCTGAGAGAACTGATTTGGGATTGGTGAGCAAGCGATCGCGAAATGCACTATCTTGCATTGCTTGATCAATCAATTGTGTCTCCAAATCTGCCATCCGTCCGATTGCAGGCATCTCATTCGCATTCACGGTCAATCTCCTGGGTTAACTCCACAAAACATTACTCCTAGTCCTCACTATCCTGCAACACAACCACTTTGTCCTGATGCACAGCCCGTCCAGCTTGTGTTAGATGTTCTTGGTCTACCAATGCCCGCACCACCGGAGATAGCTTCTAGTTCAGCCTCAGAAAGTGGGGGCGCACTCGCTAGCTCTGTTCCGCTCATTGAGGGCAAGATCAAATAGTACTGATTAGCCGTTTCCTGTAACACTTGAATTTGCACATCTTCTGGAATTGCTAACCCTTGTTCTGAGAGAACTGCTTTGGGATTAGTGAGCAAGCGATCGCGAAACACACTATCTTGCATTGCTTGATTGATGATTTGCGCTTCTACATCTGTGATGCGTCCAGATGCAGATATTTCGTGCATACTCATAGTAATAATCTGGTCATCATTGAAGGTTTGTCTCGTCACAATGCCGCTGAACATTCGATAGTCTAGTCTGTTCAGCCAAACTCAAAACAGGAAAATTGGCTCACCTGAACCTGCTGCTACAAGGTACCAGGATAGTCACGAGCCTGACAGTTCGTAGAGACGATACATCCTGATCGCCCAGAGGCACATCCGGTCCACGAAGTGTTCGTCGTATCTACGCCTCCAGAAACTGTCTCTAATTCCGTATCGGATAGAGCAACGGTATCCTCTTCGGATAATGACAGCATTGGTAAGACAAGGAAGTACTGATTGGGAGTTTCCTGCAACACCTGGATTTGGATATCATCGGGTATAATTAAGCCTTGTTTAGCAAGAACGGCTTTGGGGTTAGCTAAGAGACGATCGCGGAATGCCATATCCTGCATTGCTTTATGGATTAACTCTGCTTCAATCTCCGTCATATGTGCAGATGAAGTTGCATCGTTCGTTGTCATAAAATTGAATTTCCAATTGATGAACTACTGATTGAGCAGGCGGGACTTAACCTGGACAGACAGAGCATCGAAGTCTGATGGCTGTCATCTCTGCTAAGAGGTGTGATTTCGATTTGCTAGAGGAGCATAGGTGGGGTGTTTGTCTCTCTGCTTATCGTTTCCTATCAACAAGTTAATTTTCCTTGAGTTGCGCTAATGATGCAATTGCACCCTGTCCAAGCTGGACTTGTAGCGCCACCCCCAGCCACACCTTCTAGCTCTTGATCAGATAGTAAAATACTTTCTGAGGATGAGACATTGCTTGCTGGCAGAATGAGATAGTACTGATTGGAAGTTTCTTGTAAGACTTGAATTTGCACGTCATCGGGGAGAGCTAATCCCTGCTCTTTGAGGACACTTTTCGGGTCGGTGAGCAGGCGATTGCGGAATGCCTTATCCTGCGTTGCTTGACGAATTAACTGCACTTCAACATCTGTCATTCGTGCTGATGGAGTCGAATCGCTAGTAGTCATAGAAATTTAATCTCCAGTAGATAAAACATTGATGATAGATTGAGCAAGAGAGAATGCAATCCAACAAACATGCTGCTTGAGTCAGATGTCTTTCATCCTAATCAGCAGCCTTGAGCGCCAGCACTCCAGTAGCATCTCGAATTTCCAGAACCGCAACCCGTCCAAGAAGAGACATTTGTATTTCCTCCCCAGCCACCGCTTCTAAATCTTGTAAGAATTCTCACAACCAAAGCCCTGAATCACAGACCACATCCACCCGCACAGCCTGTCCAGCCGCTATTCCAGGTATAACTGAGTCCAGCCATTCCTCCCCCTGCCACAGTCTCTAATTCTTGTTCCGATAATTTGGTAGCATCGCTGACTTCAACCACAGGTAAGATCAAGTAATACTGACGAGCAGACTCCTGCAAAATTTGAATCTGTACGTCATCTGGAATCGTGATACCTTGTTCCGCGAGAACTGCTTTAGGATTCGCAACTAGACGATTGCGAAATTCAGCATCTCGCGTTGCCTGAGCAATTAACTGTGCTTCAACATCAGTCATACGGGATGAAGATGGGTTGCTGGTGGTCATAAAATTACTCGCTAGTAGAGGAACCCATTCAGTGCAGATCGAGCGCGAAGACATGAGCCTTAACCGTGCGATCTGGGCTGAATTTCATATGTTATGAAACACTAATGAGGTCAGGAATATTTTACGAAAGGTCAACTTATAGAAACCAGTATCATCAGGATTGGATATTTGAGCGTATGGCTAGCGTGTTGGTACGAAAGGACCACCCGCGCCTGCAGCCCCCTCAGGGGGTGCGCTATTACAAATGTTGGATACAATACAGCCAGATTGCCCGGTACCACAACCCGTCCATGAAGTCACCTGACTCGCAGCCCCCCCTGCAATCGCTTCTAGCTCAGCATCTGATAGGGCGATCGTACTGTCAGCCGCACTGTATTCTGCTGCTGGTAGGACAAGATAATACTGGCTCGATGTCTCTTGCAAAACTTGAATCTTTACATCTTCTGAAACTGCTAGCCCCTGCTCAGCAAGAACGGCTTTCGGATCTGCAATCAAACGATCGCGGAATGCTGCATCCTGTATTGCTCGGCTGATCAACTGAGCTTCAACCTCGCTCATCCGCCCTGAATTCGAGTCTGTGGTCATCTATGCTCTCCCATGAATTAAACTGCATTAGTCTTTGCTTAAAATGTCAGGCAACCAGAGAATTGTAATAGCACAACCTATCCAGGATTCAATCTCATCGCGATGGCTAGCGTCCTGAGAAGACACTACCCGAACCTGGCTTCATAGGATTATGATCGTTGCAAATATTAGAGACAATGCAGCCAGATTGTCCGCTAGCACAGCCCGTCCATGAAGTCACCTGACTCGCAGCCCCCCCTGCAATCGCTTCTAGCTCAGCATCTGATAGGGCGATCGTACTGTCAGCCGCACTGTATTCTGCTGCTGGTAGGACAAGATAATACTGGCTCGATGTCTCTTGCAAAACTTGAATCTTTACATCTTCTGAAACTGCTAGCCCCTGCTCAGCAAGAACGGCTTTCGGATCTGCAATCAAACGATCGCGGAATGCTGCATCCTGTATTGCTCGGCTGATCAACTGAGCTTCAACCTCGCTCATCCGCCCTGAATTCGAGTCTGTGGTCATCTATGCTCTCCTATGAATTAAACTGCATTAGTCTTTGCTTAAAATGTCAGGCAACCAGAGAATTGCAATCACCAATAGACACATCACCACAATGGCAACGCTAATTTCCATCGGGTAGTTACTTGTACTCGCAGCCATTGTTATTGCTCCAACTTACAAGTGAAAGTCGTTCCATAATCCGAGTCTGAGGATAGTAATCGTTGATGGCATAGTGCTGACATGCCCAGTTGTCCCAAAACGCGATCGCATTCGGTGTCCAGCGAAACCGACATTGAAATTCAGGCAGTTTGTAATGCTCGGTTAGATGGTTTAAGAGAAATCGTGATTCTGCATCGGGCAGATCTTTGATCCGAATTGTAAAAGTGGAATTCACCCACAAAATCGGTTCTCCCGTAACCGGATGATTCTGCACGAGCGGCGCTTCAACAATCGGAAAAACTGTATCATAACAAGCCAAAGTAGCCTCAGACAGTCCCTTGGCTCTGGCAATCCGCCGAATCGGCAAATAGTCATTTAGGGCAACTAACCCCGCTAAAGTTTGCTTCATCTCCTGACTCAACGCTCGATATGCTGCACCGACATCTGTAAATAAAGTGTCTCCCCCCAATTCCGGCACCTGCACCGCTCTCAAAATTGCAGCAGCATAGGGAGTGCCCTGCGGAGCAATGTCGTAGTGCCAAAAGTTTTCCCGACCTGGGTAATCGGTGTTGTAGCAGAAAGACACTAATTCTGGATAATCCTGATGAACGCTCCTTCCCGCCTGCAAACCGTCACTCGCGTATTGCTCTAACTCTCCAAATTGACTCGCGAATCGAATCAATTGTTCAACCGTTAAGGACTGATCCCGAAAGAATAGAACCTTGTAGCGCTGACGAAGAAGATCTAGAGTGGCTTGCTCATCCCGCGTCAATGGATAGCACAGATCAATTCCCTCGATCTCTGCCCCAATACAGGGCGAGAGTGGAATGACCTTAAGATCCACAAGCAGTTGAGATTGAGTTTGGGGCTGCACGAATGACGTTTTTGCAGGAATGGGCATGATGGCATTCTCGGTGCAACTACCAGGCTGCTGGTCCTTTGATTGCGGTAGCAGCCAGTGTTCCTCCGAGGGCACTAAGTCCGACTGTGGCTGCAAGAAAGATAGCAGACATAGCAATCGAGACAATTTCTCCGCCTGCTACTGCTTCAAGCTCCTCATCACTCAACTCCAATTCACCCGATGCCCGCTTTGCCTCAAATTCGGCTTGGCGTTTCTGTACTTCTGCCCAGAGTTCTTCTGAGGAAAACTCGTACCCATTCCGCTGTGCGAGTTGGGTGACCGCTTCACGATCGTTCTCAGCTCCGATCATATTTGCTAGTTCGCTTTGCAAAGTACTATCTTCTGCAACTTTTTGCAAAAAATCAGTGACTGCTTGTGTGCTCATGATGCTAATGCTCCTTTACCCCTTACTTTTACCACTTAATTGATGCGTCGATACCCCACAGGTGCGCTGTCGCCGTTCCTACAATAGAACCGATGGCTGAGGCAATTCCGAATGCAACCATCGTCGCTACAAAAAGGAGTTCACCTCCAGACACTGCCTCTAATTCCTCATCACTGAGTTCTAGTTCTCCACTCGCTCGCTTCCGTTCAATCTCAGCTTGACGTGCCTGAATTTCTGCCCACAACTCTTCGGACGTAAATTCATAGCCTCTAACATTGCCCAGTTGCGTGACAGCTTCTCGATCGTTGTCAGCCTTCAAAGCTTGCACTAACTCGTTTTGCAAGGTCTGGTCTTCAGCAACTTTCTGCAAAAAATCAGTAACAGCCTGCGTACTCATCGTAAAACTCCTTGACTCTGATTTCAGTCATTACAGTAGATTCAGATCATGTTGAATTGGGTCGCGCTTAAAGGAACAAAAGAAATTTTCAACGAACGTTCAAAGCGCTTGCAAAACTTTTCTCGTCAATCATGCCACTAGATTTAACTAGATATAGCCAAAATTGTCTAGCAGTCTCAATAATTAGTTTGATTTGCAAAAGAAAAGTTTAAATTGCTCGATCTCGCATCTATTTGAAACGATTTCACTCGTTTTGATACTATTTCCTACTTCCTACTCTGACGAGGTTGAGCAGTATTGAATGAGTAGAGCATGTTTTCTTATTCTTTCGTGTCTGATCGTTTAGCACGCTGTGCTTTTTCCCCACAATTTGTATGCTTAGGCTGCCTGCAAATCCGCTACATTTTGATACTATTTGATACCAATTCACACCTGCTATTTTTTACAATTTAAGACTCAACCAGAAACATTTTGTTACTTGAGAATGCACGACATTTTTTCTAGATTTTTCAGTTGTCAAAATGAGGAATTTAGCTTAGTTTATGAAGTAGGTTTTTGTTTATGAAGTAGGTTTTGCCTACCGATTCTTCAAGACACCGAGAAAACGAATTAGTACATTAGGAGATGCGATCGTGACAAGCCAATCTAACAACGAAATCAATCCTGTTCAACCTGTTGAGCAAAATGTCGAGAATCCATCTGCTGAAGAGACTATAGAGGCTACAACTGAAGAGCTTAATACTGAAGAACTTAGCGCTGAAGAACTGGAAGAGATGTCAGGAGCAGGGTTAATTTATCTCACAACAGGAACAACTACTTCAACAGTCACCACCACACCCCCACCTCCACCAGCTACGGTTGCGCGTTCAATACTAGGTCCAGTTTTCTAGGGCTATAACTTAACTTCAACTTCAAAGTCTGATAGTTTCCGTTGCTTGCTATCGGATCAAGCAGTTTTCAGGTCAGGATTGCATCATCAAGCAGCAGCTAGGATCAAATCCTGTTCAAAATTCTTGATCCGACTAGCATTCAACACTTTGCGGTTCAGATCCGTCATCACTCTCAGCAGAATCATCATGAAATTTGCCGCGCATTATGTTCAGATTGACAATTGGCTATCTGTGGAAGAGCATCGTCATCTGCTCAATTACGTCGCTCAACAGCAATCTCATTTTGTATCAGCAGACATGACGATCGAGGGATCACTTCACCGGAAAGCCTGGGTTCTGTTCTCGTTTCCTGAATTTTCTAGCATTGTTGAAGCTCGCATTCGAGCAATATTTCCTGACATCCTCGCCCAACTGAGCTTGCCCTCACTTGAGATATCCAAAATTGAGGCTCAACTCACAGCACATAATGATGGAAGCTATTACAAACTTCACACGGATAATGGGATTTACGATAGAAGTCCTGAATCTAAAATTAAGAACAGACTACTCACTTACGTTTATTACTTCCACAACGAACCCAAAGCTTTCTCTGGAGGAGAACTGCGACTGTATGACAGCACATTTATAAATCATCTATATGATAAGGCTGATTCTTTTCAAAGCATAGAGCCACGGAACAATCGGATTGTTTTCTTCCTAAGTCGTCAGTTTCATGAGGTTATGCCTATTCGTTGTCCCTCACATGCCTTTGCTGACAGTCGATTTACGATCAATGGCTGGATTCGTGGACTTCGCCCCAAGGCATCTCCTCATCAAGTCCTCAGTCAAACTCTAGTTCGCGGCTCGTAGATGTTGCTGAATGCAAGTATAGTTTTCCTCATCTCTAGCTCCCTTTTCCCTAAGAGGAAGGGAGCTAGAGATCTTCTATTCTGTAACTGATTTACCAAGTTGGAGTGGTAGCAGCAACACTAACAGACACACTCACCTGTGCGGCTAATGTAATGAAGATTAGGGGGCTGAGTCCTCCAGAAATTGCTTCCAATTCTTCATCACTCAGTTCTCCAGAATCTGCTTGGGCTTGAATCTCCGCTTGACGTTTCTGCACCTCTTCCCAGAGTTCGTCGGAGGTGAAGTCATAGCCCTTCTGATTACCCAGTGTAGTAACCGCTTCGCGATCGTTTTCTACTTGCAATGCTTTAGCCAGATCAGCCTGTAATGCCTGATCTTCGCTAACTTTCTGCAAAAAGTCAGTCACAGCTTGTCTACTCATGAAGCCAAAATTCCTTATGTTGCGATAGATGTTCAAACTTCAACCACAAAAGTTGACTAACTTCTACAAGCTAGTCAGCAGAATGATCTGAAGATCGTCTTTCCCTGTCACGATCAATCAGACAACCCCAGAGACGGTTCAACCGTTAGCTAGCGAAGCAAATTTTATTCAATGTCTACTACTAGCGGTGGAACCCGCGTTAGGATTAAATGAACAGCGATTTACCATTGGGTTTTAGCGTAGGTTACGCCACCCCCGGCACTAGTGGCAACTGCCGTGGCGATAGCCGATCCAATGAGATAGACGAGAGTAAATATTATACCTCCAGAGACCGATTCTAATTCTTCGTCACTCATTTCTAGTTCACCTGATTCCCGCAGCCGATCGAACTCGGCTTGGCGCTTTTGCACTTCTGCCCAGAGTTCATCGGAGGTGAAATCATATCCTTTTTGCTTCGCCAACTGAGTGGTTAAATCTCGATCGTCGGGTGCTCCCAAAACACTTGCTAGCTCAGCTTGCAGAGATTGGTCTTCTGCAACTTTTTGCAGAAATTGATTGACCGCTTCAGCACTCATGAAAATCTCCTGATACGTTAAACAGAATAGAATTGTGTTTTGAAATCAACAGAAAGGCAGGAGCGCAGCGCTCTTGTAACGCTGCGGCTCTCGGCTTATCACTTGCACATCGTACTCTTGCACATCGTACTGATGAAAACTCCGTCAATACCTTGATAGTGAGCAAGGTATTTCAACTCAAATCTCAACTCAAATCACAATACCTTGATGACCTGTAGAGGTCAGTCAACAGGATGATCTGCGATCGCTCACATCGATTTTAGAAATCGGCTAAAACAAACTTTGCACCGTTTGCCCAAACTGTTGCTTCAGGGTCAACTAGAACAATCAGCAGAAACTTTGAAAGTTTTTGCTAATCAATCCTGAAAATAAACTTTACTACATGCGTAAAGAAGTTGTCTACCAATTTCAACAGCTCATTTTTTCAAGGAATCGCTGAGTGAAAAAATGTTAACTCAATGTTTAACTGATATCGAAAACAAATCCTCAATCGGCTAAATACGTTTTCCTACTTTTTTCGCTGAATATTTCCATAATCTTTCAGCTCAGTAAGACACATCTTGATACTTTTTAACCCTTTTGTCTGACATAGATACGGCTTCGGCTCAAGATTCGGTTGCTTCAAAGCCCCTTCAAAATTGCTCTAGATTGATACCTTTTGATACCAATTAACACTTAGATTTTTTTTAGATTTGCAACTCTATCCAACACATCATAAAAACATTTTGTTACGTTTGCATTGATGGAATTCACTTTGCATTTTTTTGCTATTTCTAATTGTCAAAGCTCGGAAATTGGCTTAATTTATAAATCATGTTAACGACTCATTCCTCCACCGACATCTTGGCTGCGATCGCCGCTCGATCGCGGACTCTTTCAGAGCAGCTGAAAGCATTACCCGCTCATTCCCTGCTAACTCCAGATTCATCCCCTGAAACGCAAGCCGAAATTGACAGACGCTTAGACTTTTGGTGCCAAGTTGTTGCCAAAGGCAATTGGGCAACCTTTCAAAAACGATTAGACTGGGAAGCTTTGCCACTGGAAACAGCACGTCTTTTAGTGAGCGAAGCACTTCTGCAAGATCAATCGTTAGAGGTGAAGGCCTTACCTGACTGGGTGGAAGTTTTGCAACAAATCATGGATGCGGCACTTGCCCAACATCGCTGTAAACCGACATCCCACCGCGCCCTTAATCTCGATCGGCCTGTTCCATTCGAGCACCTTAGCCTCCCCAGTTTGCAAGTTGCCCAGTCGTTGCTGAAACAGCGCTTGGGAACGGCTGAGCACCTGTACCTTTTATCAGACTCAACCCATGCAACATTAGAACACAAACTCATCGAAGAACTTGCAACGGTTTGTGTAACTCCCTTATTCCATGAATTCTCCAACTTTCGCTCCACAGGCGATTCTTTGCGCGATTTTCTATTACTTTCGGTGCAAAGTGCTCCTCGTTGTGATCGATATGAGGCATTTGTCAATCAGCAATTACAAGATGGACTCCTCTCGCTATTCCAGCAATACAGTGTTCTAGCGCGCTTGGTTGTTAGCATCGTTCAGTCTTGGGTCGAAGCAACCACAGAACTGCTGACTCGGTTAGCAGCAGACTGGACGACAATTCAACAGACCTTCTCTCCCAATCGCGCATTGACACAGGTCATATCCATTGATGCCAGCGTCGCGGACGCTCACAAAGGCGGACGCTCCGTCATGATCCTGACTTTTGATACCGGGTTAAAGGTCGTTTATAAACCTAGAGAACTAGCACTGGAAGTTGCTTTTCGCGAATTCTTAGACTGGTGTAATCATCACGACATTCCCCTGCCGCTCAAAGCTCCGATCGTGTTGGACTATCAAACTTATGGGTGGTTAGAATATATCGCTGCGATGCCCTGTGAATCTGAAGCAGCGGTTCGTCGCTTTTATCAGCGATCGGGGATGCTGCTCTGCTTAATCCACACGCTAGAGGGAACCGATTATCACTATGAAAATCTGATTGCTCATGGGGAATATCCGATATTAGTCGATATGGAGGCATTGCTGCATCCGAAAATTCCTGCTCAGTCTGTAGAGTCTTCAGATGCTGCAACTGGACTCTCTCGAAAGCTATTTAACTCAGTATTACGTACAGCATTGTTGCCTCAAAGCAGGTTAGCAGTGAATGACCTATTCAGTTTTGATGTCAGTGGATTAGGAAAATTAGAAGATCAATCCGTTCCGACTTCAACCTGGAAGCATATCAATACAGATGGAATGCAGGTGAGCTACGGTTCGCTCACTACGGTGCTTGAACAAAAATCAAATTTGCCGATCTTAAAAGGTGATCCCGTCACACCAGAGCGTTTTATCAGCGAGATTGTCACTGGATTTGAGCAGATGTATCGGTGGCTGATCCGGTATCGAGAAATGCTTTTATCCGATCAGAGTCCCCTTCAGAACTTTGCTCACCAAGAGTGTCGGTTGCTCTTTCGGGATACGAAAACTTATGGTGCAATTTTGGCGCGTTCTCTCTCTCCGATGTTTCTCCAAGCGGGAATCGCTCGTAGTCTTGGGCTAGATGTCTTAAGCCGAGCGTATCTTGTATCGCCAGAAAAGCCTCGTTACTGGCGCATTCTAGAAGCAGAGAGATACTCTCTAGAACAGCTTGATATTCCGCTCCTCACTGCGAATACTTCTAGCACCGACTTAACGCTGCCCACTGGAACTGTGATTCCGGATCTGTTCGATCGCTCTAGTTTTGATCAAGTCTGCGATCGCATTCAAGCCTTAAGTGAATCAGATCTCGCGTTTCAATCTCAGGTCATTCAAACTGCTTTTTATGCTCGGTTTTTAGAAGAACCTCAGTTTGAATCTGCACAACCTTCGACTTGCCAGGTTGACACATCAGTGTCATCTGAGCAGTGTGTTAATGAAGCCATTGCGATCGCTCAAACGCTTCGCCGCTCTGCAATTATGGCTGAAGATAGCAGTATTTCTTGGATGAGTGCATACTATCAGCATCGCACTCAAACCTTTTCGATTCAGAGAATTGGAGCAAGTTTGTATGACGGACAGTGTGGCTTAGCCTTGTATTTTGCAGCGCTCTACCACATCACCCAAGACTCGACTTGGCAAGAATTGGCGTTACTGGCGCTGAATCCCTTGTTGGAGGCGATGCGCACTCCAGATCAATCCTCTATCCTGAAGCTAGCAAAATTTTTAGGGATTGGCGGCGGAGACGGATTAGGTTCAATCGTGTACGCTTTCAGTTGGATCAGCGAATGGCTGCGAGTACCCGAACTCGTCGAAGTTGCGCAACGCATCACAACCTGGATAACTTTAGAAGAGATTTCAGGCGATCGCACGTTTGATGTAGTCGGAGGAACAGCAGGTACGATTTTGAGCTTACTTGCCTTGATCCCGCGGGTCGAAGCTTCTGATCGAGCAGTTCTTCTAGAACAAGCAAGAGCTTGTGGTCAGCATCTCCTCGCTCATCAAAGTGGAACTGACGGAGTAAAAGCTTGGAAAACCTGGCGAAGACAGCAAGCCCTGACTGGATTTTCTCGCGGAGCTGCTGGCATTGCATATGCGCTCCTGAAGCTCTATGCTGTCACCCAAGATCAACCGTTTTTTGACGCAGCAGTTGAAGCGATCGCGTATGAACAAACTCAGTTCTCTCCCGAAGCTCAAAACTGGCGAGATCTGCGATTTCAGACGAATCAGACTCAACTGAGTTGGGCACAGGGAGCACCAGGTATTGCCCTAGCTCGCTTAGGCAGCTTATCTGTGCTAGATACCGCAGACATTCGCGAACAAATTGCGATCGCGCTGAATACGACTCAGCGATCGATGCTCTGGGGAAATGATGCCCTGTGCTGGGGCAATTTCGGACGGATTGAAACTATTCTCTTTGCAGCCCAGCAGTTGAATCAACCAGAGCACTTGGGCTTTGCTCGTCAAACCGCAAGTACTGTGCTCAACAGAGCGCAGGCTCAAGGCGGATTTACCTTATCTGAGGTTACGCCATCTGGAGTGACTGAGCCAGGCTTTTTTCATGGATTGTCAGGAATTGGCTATCAGCTTCTGAGAATTGCTCATCCTGACCGTCTGCCATCCGTCTTACTATGGGAGGGTTAAACGAATGACGCTGCTTCAAAATCTCCGCAAACAGCATGAACAATCCAAAGACTTTGTAGGTACGGTAGTAAACGGTACTCCCATTGTGCCAAAAGGGATCATTCATGTCGGCGGCAACATTGGAGAAGAAGCTGAGCGATATGCTCAAACTGGAGTTGATACTGTGGTTTGGATCGAAGCAGTTCCAGAGTCGTTTCAGCAATTAGTTAAAAATGTCAGCTCCTATCATCAGGTTTGCATCAATGCCCTGATTCTTGATGTGGATGATCAACCCACAAAGTTTTATAAGAATCGAGTGGGAAGCCGCATCAATGATCACTCATATTCATCGGTTTATCCGATCAATCGCTCGGTCGAAGCAATCCTTCCTTACTATCGAGTCGTTCAAACCTTGGAAGAGATTGAATTAACGTCACTCACCTTACCGACTTGTTTAGAGCAGCACGGATTGCAGAAAGATGACTATGACTTTCTCTCCCTCAATACTCAGGGTTCAGAATTGCGAATTGTGCAGGGGATGGGAGAGTATTTACGTCAAATGAAATGGGTGCAAAGTGAAGTGAATCCCTTCAATAGCATCTCGATTTATGACGGTGAAAACACAGCTTTAGACCTGCATTCTTATATGGAAAAATTCGGGTTTAAGCAATATGAAATTCAGCATAGTTTTGGTGGCGTTGTACTCTATCTCAATCAAGACCTCATGGATTCTGAATCATAGGGGCACTGATCATGAGCTTAGAGGCTGCTAACCAATTCATACAACGAGTCGTTGAGGATCGCATTTTACAAGCTGAATTGGTTGCTGTTCTACAGCAGGAGGATGACCGAGAAGCGGCAACACAGTTGGGGAATCAGAAAGGCTATAACTTTACTTCTGATGAATTATGGGTTGCAGTCCAAGCGCGTCAAGCACAATTAAAACAAGTATCAGAGGAGGAAGGACTGGAACTCAGTGATGAGGATTTAGAAGCGATCGCAGGTGGAGAAGCCCTATTTACTTTAGATATAGGACTTTTTACGCTAAACGCGCAGTTCGGATCACATACCGAAATTAAATGGTGAGTGTTGTTTCATTTTCCTGGTTGAGCGGATGTTTGAAAAGGATCAACTAGGTTCTCGCTCTATTCTCTCTCGCCCCAAGTGCCACGAGTGCGGGTGAATCTGATGAACGAGACTTTTCAAACATCTTCTGAGCAGATTCAGTATCAAAGTAATTTTCATCAGCGTCTGATCTTTGAGCAACTTCCTAAACAGATTTTAATGAAGAGGACTGAAATGGAATCCGTTATTTCATTTACAAGGGGATCTCAGCTTCGCGCTCTAACAGTTGGCGATTATGGGAGCTATACGATTCAACCCTTTATTCAAGACATTCTGAACCATTTTTTGGAGTCAGATGATTTAGCAACGTCGATCGCTCAAGCTGCCGAAACGCACTCTAACGTTGCCGAGGCCTTTTTTGAAATCGATACGAACAATATTGTTGAAAGTTTTTCACTCAAAACGCCTTTGCTCTTTCCCGATCGCAATCCGGTCTTATCTTTTTCCTTTAGCAATGCGCTGCTCGCTCCCTTTCTTCCGATTCAAAAACCAGAAATCATTCGCAAGCCAGAAACCCTACTAGAAATTCATCAATTGCTGCACCTCTGCGGTCAGGCAAAATATAGCTATCACCAGATTTGCCAGCAAGTCAGCGATGCGATGGTGAATTTACTCGATCGCTTCATGAAAGCAAGTGTAGTCCAAGAGCAGCCTCGACCTGCACAACCCATTTTGATCGATACACCTGGTGTCATTCGGCTGCAACATGCTGCACTGCTTTATCGCACTAAGACAACTGGAATTTTAGTAGACCCGCAACTTCACTCCACATACGGCTTATCTCGAATCCAGCAAGACATCACTCGTGCCGTTCTAGAAGGCTATGTGGATGGCATTCTCATCTCTCATAGCCACTACGACCACTGGAATTACCCTACGTTGATGATGTTCCCACCAGACCTGCCTATCATCGTTCCCAAAGTTCCGCGTGGCTCAATTACTTGCGAAGATATGCAAGCTCAGCTTAAAAGTTTGGGATTTCAGAATGTCATTGCCGTGGATTGGTACGCCGATCCAATCACAATCGGGGATATTGAGATTCATGTCTTGCCATTTTATGGAGAACAACCGCTTGTTCCAGAGTACAACACTCCCAAACATCCCGATCTGCGTAATTGGGGCAACACCTATCTCCTCCAAACTCCCTACTATTCTTCTTGGTTTTTAGTTGATGCTGGAACTGATCCGATGGGTTCGATGACAGAAGTTGCGGAATATGTGAGAAAGACGTTTGGCACAGTGGATCAAGTCCTGAGCAACTTTCAACCTTTGTCTTATAACTCGATCGGAACTGATCTTTCGAGTTGGGGAGTCGATATTATCGGCAACCTCCTGAGTAATCCTCAAATCTTTTCAGTGACGAACAAAACAGAAGGCTTCCACCTAGCAACGCTAGGTCCAAAAGGAGTCGCAGAGATTTGTCAGATTGTCGATGCACAAGTCTGTATGCCCTATGCCCATAGTTGGGCAGAACCGGGAGAGTATACTCTCCATGATCAGTCTTTGATTCAAGCAGTCATTGATGAACTTTCACAGCTTGGATGTTCTACCGAAGTAGTTCCCTGGCGCATTGGAGATGGATATGTCACGCAGGGACAAACGGCTCAATGCGATCGCATTTTCTATTAGGGTAACGGACTTATGGCGCATACTCACATCAACACCCACCCTAAAATGACGCAATATTTGGTGAAGCGTCTCCATGCTTTTGCGAATGCTCCGATGATCATTTGCGATGTGGGTGCGAGAGGTGGAATCGAGCCGCATTGGAATGCCTATGATCAACAACTCGTCTGTCTTGGGTTTGAGCCTGATGTTGCAGAATGTGAGCGACTCAATCAACTCAATCAACTGAGTTCTAAGCCTAAAGTTCAGTTTTATACGGCTGCTTTAGGGCGACAACGAGAGCAACGACTTTTTTCTCTCTGTCGCCTTCCAGGAGGTTCTAGTTTTTATCCTGCAAATCATCAATTTCTACAACGATTTCCATCTGAACATGCCCAAGCATTAGAAGTGATTAAGACGATTGAACTTGAAACGACTGATTTGGATTCGTTTGCTCAGTCCATGAAATTTCCCGCGATCGATTTTATGAAATTAGATGTAGAAGGAAGTGAATTAGATGTCTTAAAGGGCGCAACTACTGTACTGCAAGAGTCTGTTTTAGGCTTGAGTCTAGAAGTTTTATTTCACGATGCTCTAAGATCTCAACCTACTTTTAGTCAGATTGATTTATTTCTGAGTTCTTTGGGATTTAAGCTGTTCGATTTAGACCTGTATCGCTATGCTCGCAATACTCTTGCTTTGCCGACAGGTACATTGGGCGATACTCGGATGGGTCAGGTGCTATGGGCGCAAGCTTTATATCTCAGAGACGGGGTAGAAGACTTGCAATCTAAGAATTTACGATCGACCAAACAATTTGCTTGGGATAAAACCAGAATTTTGAAATTAGCGAGTTTAATGGAGGTATTTAGCTTGCAAGATTGTGCGATCGAATTACTTCAAGTGGGTGCGTCTCAATTGGAGTATGACATTAAAAATCTGATTGAGTTGCTCCTACCGAGTGAACTGCTTAGACTTAGCTCTTAAGAAACTATTTTGAGCCGTTTCATCCTGCCTGGAATTTTATTCTTCATTTTTTTGAGTTTCAATCATGCTTTGTACCCAAGAACATCCTTTGACTGAATACCTAGCACTAACGAAGCCGTTTGTGTCAGATCAACTGATTGATCAAGAGAGTTGGGAGCAGATTGAAGCGATCGCACAATATCTACCCAGCCAAAGCACGAATTTTTTTGGATTTGAGTGCCGACTAGGCGAGTCGAACGCGAGAGCCGATTTCTTACTCTGCATTAGCGCAGGAGAACTGGGACAAGCAATGCTAGCAGGCGGTGAAGCTCCTGATAAGTTTGTGCCAGAGCTGTTTCAACAACCGATCTGGGCACAAATTCGCGAATTTGCAACTTGTTGGCATAACACTCTCTCTCCTTTGCATCAAAAGGTCAGTAACTTCTGGCTAGAATTTGATGTCCATAAGTTATCCAGTCATCCGCCTATTCCGAGTTGCTTCTTCGGCTCGAATATGATTTATGCTGACCCGTTTGCAGACCCCTCTGCTCATACTTGGGTGACTCGAACTGCGATTCGCCTTCTCCAAGGTGCCCCCCTCTCTTCGGCTTTGGAACAGCAGACTTTCCGCGCTGTCAATGCGTTACCTTTAGGAGCTTATGTTTTTCAAGTGGGGTTAATGCTAGCACGTGGGGCTAAGCAGGTAAGATTGTGCATCCGGGGCATTTCAACTCGGCAAATCATTGAGTATTTAGAGACGCTAGGGTGGTCAGGCTGTCCAGTATCTTTGCACAATCAGCTTCAAGAGTTGAGTCATTATGCCGAACGTATCGATCTCGACATTGACATCGGAGAAACCGGAATCGCGCCCAAAATCGGATTGGAATGTTACTTAACTTTTCAGCCCAAACTCCAGCCCAAATGGTCTGAGTTTTTGCAGTATCTTGTTACACATGAGCTATGTCTCCCTGAAAAGCAAGAGGCTTTGCTTGACTATCCTGGCTTTGTGCGTGAAAAGACCCACCGAGATCAGTTCCCTGCACATTTACTCAACCTCTCCAAGTTTTTGGGCAATTGCAGTGAAGTTGTTTTTATGCGAGGTTTGCACCATATCAAAGTTGTGTATCAAGCCGATCGCGCCATTGAAGCAAAAGCTTATGCCTGGGTGTCGCATCGTCTCTTGAACAAACAGTCATTTGCTCAAGGGCAGCAGGTCAACGAGATCAATGTTCAGATTGATAATTTCCTCACTGATGAAGAATATCATCAATGTCTAGAAGCAGCGCTGACGCGTGAATCTAGCTTTTTATTTAGCCAAGTTCTGACAGAATCTCATCAAGGCGACATCTCAAAGGATTACGATTTCCATCATCGGCATTCTCTCATCTGTAAGAGTCACTTGCCGGAAATTGTAGACTTAATCACTCAACGTATTCAAGAAAAATTACCAGACTTATTCAAGCAATTAGGAATCGCTCCTTTCTCGCCTCAGTTAGAAGTTCAACTCACTGCCCACAATGATGGTCATTATTTTAAGGCTCATGTCGATGATAATGTGCCTGAGACAGCCGGACGTATCATTACGTTTGTTTACTATTTCTATCGTGAGCCAAAACCCTTTACAGGTGGGCAGTTAAGAGTGTTGAATCGCTCTCTTCACGAAACGATTGGAACACTAGGCTACAAACTGATTGAACCCCGTAACAATAGCATTGTCTTCTTTCCGAGTCGCTATATCCACGAAGTCCTGCCCGTGAATTGTCCGTCTAAAGCATTTGCAGATAGTCGGTTCACAATCAATGGTTGGATCTGGCGAGCAGAGCGTCAGACTGATTCTCAGGCATAACGTTTCTTACAATCCTTTATCTTCCTAATCCTATGCTGATCTCCGAAATTCTCCACATTTTGCCTGCGAATCTCAATTGGATGGTTCTGTTTGACCTTGCATCGATTCGTCAAGTTACAGATGAATCTGTAATCAAAGCGATGTACCACCTTCCGGGGACAATCGACTTATCTCCCTATAGTCATGTCGTTTTGGCAAACATTGGGCACTTTTTAGCCTATTCTGATCAATCTGCTCTAATCGAAGTTGCATCAGGCAAACATTGGACTCACGATCGCAAGTCTACGTCTCTCTACGATCGATTTGTCGATCGACTATCACTGTTTGCTGTCGATGAAGCAGGTTGTTTGGGCTTAGGCGAGACGGCTCCTTATTCGCCTGTTTTACTCCACATCAAAATCCAAGCAGGGCTAGGACAAGCCCAAGCAGTATTCGATCAAGAACCGTCTCAACAACATTATGAACTCCTTCAGGCAGTGGGAGTAACCTTTTTAGGAGGTGAGCAACGAGGCAGCTACTATGTAGCAGAATTTCAGAATCGACTACCCGTCCACATTCATGCTGGAATCTTATCGCATTTCACTCGAACTGGACATTGCAATCTATTTTTCTTACAGCATGGCACAATCGATCCTCCTCTAGAAGCTGGATTACTGAAAGCCGCAGAGACTCGAATTGCTTGGGCAAGAACGCAAAGCTTAGAAGGATTGCTCTCTTTACTTCAGGATGCAGATGCACAAGCGATGACCTGTCATCCTCCACGACCACAAGCTCCCTTTCCCTATGGCGATTTAGTTCCGCTTGGCTTTGTTCTCAAGGCGCTCAATCAAGCTGACTCAGTTCAAGCTCAGGAATCTCGGCAAGCCATCACTCAGCATCTTCTCAAGCATCGTCAAGATTTACTCTGGGCATTTCATACTGATCGTTTAATTACTGCGACCGATTCTGCTTTAATCCTGCAAGGCATTCAGGATTCTGAATCTGTAGAGGCACTAGAACGCTTTGCCGATGGTCAGGGAGGGTACTATCCACAGTTGTGGTCGAGAGATCGACAACCTGGAAAGATGAAAGTGGATGAGAGTTGTCGCCATTGGTGTCAGGCAGATTATGCCACGACCTGTATGATCAGAGCGCTTCGGCGAGAGGCAGGATTAGACTCTAAAACCTCCACAAGCTACCTAGCCGCAGGGATAGCAAATCGGAGTGGGTTATATTTTGCAAATCCCTACTTGGTCGATTGGGTCACTGCCTGTGCGATCGCTGAACATGAAACGGATCTCCGTCAGCATCTCTTAGAAGAAGTGCTAGCCAGCATGAATCAAGACTATTCGTTTGGCACGTATGATCCTTCTTTCTCAACTTCGTTAGCAATTTTAACGATGGCAGCGTTGGGATTTAGAGGACGAACGATGAGAGCGGCTCAACTGAGATTACTCAACTTTATGGATAAACAAGGACAATTCCCATCGGTTATGCCCTTCTACTCTAGTCTGCAGATCGATCCAGCAACTCCTCCTTTAACCATCCTAGGCTTGCTCATGGTTAATGCTGCTAGCACTCATCAGAAAGCGATCCAGAAAATTCAAGATCACCATTATGGCATTTCTCTCTATGAAGATGCTCAACGATCAATCTCTACTGCATTAGCTTATCTAGCCCTATCTGAATCCTGTACTCCGACACGTCATGATTTGCGCTCCTCTTCAACAGAAGTTCATCCGCGTTACCGTTGCGCTACACATTGCGAGTACATCGCAAAATTTGCGCTCCCTCCCTATTTAGCCACAACTGCATTAGTTCATGCTTAACAACTGATCATCATTTGGTGTCATTCAATGCGAAATATTTCGATCTGTGGTCATCAATTTCAGCTTCTAGCCACGCCTCCTGACAGTGTTGGCAAACTGTCTCTAGAAGGAATCGATATCTTCTGTGGACTGATTCACACGGGTGATATTACGTTCGATCCGAATGCTCCTGAAAACGCCTTAAAAGTCCTGATTCGGAAACGTGCTTTCTCCTGCAATTATCGCGACAAAGCATTCATCTTAAAAATGGCAGTAAAGGCTCCAAGCGATCGATTTTTCACGCTTGGCTCTGAGTTTGTCGCAGAAGTTGTAGCTGTCGGACAAGACGTGACTCAGCTACAAATTGGCGATCGTGTAATCGGGAATTGCTGTTATCCCGAACCTGCTGCTCCAGAACTGAGACCGGGTATTCCAACCAATAGTGGATCGAAAGAATATCAGGTCTTTCATCAGGCTCAACTTCTCAAAATTCCGCCAGAGATGCCCGATGAAGTTGCAGCAGCTTTTAGTATCGGCGGGCAAACTACTTACAGCATGATTCGCAAGCTCGACCTTAAACCAGGAGCGAATGTTCTCGTCACTGCTGCAAAATCGAATACCTCATTGTTTGCAATCAATGTCCTGAAGCATCTCGATGTCAATATATATGCGACTTCGACCTCGCTCAGGTTTGAACCGCAGTTAAAAGATCTCGGCGTGAAGCAACTGATTCAAATCGATCCAACTGTCTCGAACTGGTTCAACTTTGACGCGATCCGAGAAATCTGCCAAAAGACGGGGGGCTTTGACGGCATCATTGATCCCTTCTTTGACTTGCACATTGGTAAAGTCATTCCTTTACTTGCTCCAAATCGCGGTAAATATATTACCTGTGGTTTATACGATCAGTATTCTCATATCACCGAGCGTCCTTTTGAATATCATGGTATGTTAGGTCGAGATTTGTTCGCATATACGATGATGCATAATCTACAAATCATCGGGAATTGCTTGGGAACCACTGAAGACTTACAACGCGCGCTCCGCGATTACGCGACAGGTCGGTTGAGAGTCGTGATCGATTCTGTGTTTACCGGAACTCAAGTCAAAGAATTTTTTGAACGAACCTATCATGATCCAGATCGATTTGGCAAAGTCATTTATCGCTATGAATCAGCCCTATGAAAATTCATCTCCTCGGTCACGCGAGTCTGCTCGTTGAAACGCAGAATTGCAAAATTCTGATGGATCCTGTGCTATGGGATCCGTTTTGCGAAGGCTTAAATGAGTCTTGCCCCAAGCGCGAGGTGATGGTTGAGCAGTTGCCGAAAGACATTGATTTCCTGGTCATTTCCCATCGGCATCTCGATCATTTTGATTTACGATCGCTTGCCTACCTCCCCAAAACAATGGATGTCTTGATCCCGAAAGACCCTCTGCTGCAAGACTGCTTACGTCAGTTGGGCTATACTCAGATCTATTCATTAGCCGACTTTACTAAGGTTTGCGCAGGCGCGACGACATTGATGACCACTCGTTCTGAGGTGCAAGTTCCAGAATTTGGCATGGTCATTGCTGACGAATCTGGGGTCTTTTGGAACACAGTTGATACTTACTTTGCAGCGCCCACGATTCAAGCGGTACGAGCTAATTTTCCGACGATCGATTTCTTGCTGACCACTTGGCACATCAGCATGGAAGGAAAGTATCAGGCAAATCAACCGCTCGCTTTTCCTTTACAATACTATGGCTGTCTATTCAATTTGATCAGTCTAGTTCAACCAAAAGCGATCGCGCCCGGAGCACAAGGATTCAAATACATTGGTAAGTCAGCTTGGCAAAATCAGACTGTGTTTCCTGTCACGCGAGAACGCTTCTGTCACGACCTTGAGACTGCTTTTCCAACCCTGAAAGAAACGATCTTTCAACTGAATCCAGGCGATTGCTTTACTCTCAATCAAGGACAGTATGAGCAATTTCCTGCGGGTTCTGACTATGCCAAGATGCTAGTAGATGATCGTGATCTCGTTGACTTTGCACCTGTAATTGCTGGTAATCCGCTCACTGATCCTAATCCAGAACAGATCGAACTAGAGACGCTAGAGCAAACGATTGAAACTGAAATTTGTCAGGATTTTTTACAGTTTATTCTCGAGCATCAGCGCACGCTCTTTTATGAACATTGTCACTGGCAGGTGATATATCAGATAGAAGTTACTTTTCCGAATCGCGATCGCCGAAGATGGAGCATTGATTTCTCACAAGATACAATCCAAATCAAACCTGGACGAAATCCGCATGCCAATCTATTCTCTTACATCACAGCATCGAGTCTGTGTAGCTTAATTCACAAAAAACGAGACTGGGATTATCTGCTCTGTAGTGGCGAATATCGAGGGTTTCATTCCATCTATTCAATGAGCCAATGGGGAGCGGTATCGCCTGATATGACTTCCATCGCAGACCCAATTCGACTCAGGTTTTCGCCCAACTATATTGCTAGTAACAATGTTTACAAAGAACTGAAAAAATGGACATCTCCAGACTCAGTTCCACCTAGCACTAAGTCTGAACCCACCCTGTTCCAGTTGGGCAATCTGCTGATTCGACTCAAAAAATCCCAGCAACCAGCTAATCATTCTGCTTAAACAATAGGCGATCGCACTCACGGAATCAGAACTATGGTGTCGCAATTTGACTTCGATCACTTAATCGCTCCCCTTGACGCTACAGACTTCTTCGCTCACTACTGGGAGAAAAAGCCTTTGCTGTTGAAGAACAGAGATCAAAGCTATTACGCTCAACTGGGTGCGATCGCAGATATTGACGCTATTTTAAACTTCTCCCGGCTCAAACCTCCGGAGATTCGAGTCGTTAAAAATCAGCAGGAGCTTCTGCCCAGCACCTATATCAATACCGACGGTAGTTTTAACCTCAATCAACTCTACAAAGCATATCAGGAAGGACACACCCTTATTATTAACGGATTGCAGCAATTTTGGCAGCCTTTAGCTACACTTTGTCAGACGCTGCAAGCTGATTTGAATCACCTCATCATTGCGAATCTTTATCTATCTCCCAAGAGTTCTAAAGGATTAAAGCCTCACTTCGATACCCACGATGTGTTTGTCTTACAGGTTGAGGGTTCTAAGCAATGGCACGTGCATCATCCATCGCAAGTCACTCCACTCCTTGGCAGTTTTCAACCGATATTCTCAGAAGAACATTTAGGAGAACCGATAGAATCGGTGCGGTTAGAAGCAGGCGATTTGCTTTATATTCCCCGGGGCTTCGTTCACCATGCAGAAACCACCGAAACCTCCTCACTACACCTTACACTTGGAATCTATCCCGCTCAATGGTTCGATCTGATTGTCACTGCTTTAACCGCAGTGAGCATGAAAGATGAGCGCTTTCGTAAAGCGCTACCGATTGGCTTTCTCGATCAAGAAGATCTGAAGTCGAGTCTGAAGACGCAGATGTATGATTTGATTGAACATTTAATGAACAATTTTCAGATCGATGAAGTGATGCAAATGATGGAGGATCGCTTCATTCGGCAAATCCCTCAAATTCCTGATGGGCAGTTCGCCCAGATTGATGCTTTAGATCAAGTTCACCTCAATTCAACGATCGTCAAGCGATCTGGAATGCGATGCCGCATTATTCCGAAAGGATTTAACGTCAGCATTCAATTTCCGGGCAACACGATCAAGGGATTAAGCTACATCGAACCGGCTTTACGCTTTATTGCTGACACTGAGACATTTGTTGTTCAAGAACTACCTGATGTTTTGACTGATGAAGCAAAAGTCACCTTAGTTCAGCGATTAATTCGCGGAGGGTTACTCAAAGTAGCAAACGGCTTTGTTGCATGAATAACAAAAGCGACGATTTTAGAGTTGAAAGAGCTTGAGATTAAGCTTCGACTTGATGTTCTCGGGTTATCTGGGTAGCGTTCAATCAGTGCTTGACACTGAGGATCTGAAATAGCAAAGCCTTTTCTCCTGAATCAAATTTTGTCCAGCTTCCTGTCCCAATCCCGCCGACCTCAGCGAACGAGAAAGGATGGACTTTCCTGAGCAGGCATTTCCCGTAACTTTCGCGACTGGTTAAAACCAAACAGCTTTGATGACGAGCCAAATGACAAACTGAAACGCCTCCTGAACCTGTTCTGCCAGTCTGATCGATAATGCGGTTTTGCCAATCCCACCCATGCCCACGATCGTGATCAATCGACACGGTTCGTCTACCACCCACGGCTGCAACGTTGTTAATTCTTGTGCCCGCCCATATCCCTCTTTCATCACTCTAGTTAGGATAAAATCAGGACGAGTTCTTGAAATTCCTGGTAAGCCGATGGTTGAACCACGCGCACCCGTCAACACCGTTACCTTTATCGACAACTATTGCGAGGTCTACCGGGACTTATTTGTAGACGTGCGAAGTTTTGAAGCATTCAAGTATCTGCATCTCAGCATGCTTAGCGATTTGCCACGTAAGTCACTGCCTGCCATTGCTCGTGCGGTTGGGTTGTCGAGTGATCAAGTGTTGCATCACTGTCTCACTGAATCGCCTTGGTCAGTTGTTGCATTAGACCTCCTGCACGAATCAGTTTGAGTGAGTAAGCTCGTAGTTGAGTAAGCC
>VFQU01000138.1_pt1 | contig 92288 bp, 94 predicted proteins | sample 3512311 | NCBI WGS metagenome assembly VFQU01 (sample SAMN10412377, study PRJNA504923) | tailings metagenome | isolation source: Relicate 3 Philex TSF3 active mining site | place: Philippines: Tuba, Benguet | collected 2017-08-29
CCAGAGTTTTTCGCAGCTTAATTTCACAGCTTAAAGATGTCAAACAGGCTCTATAGGGATTCACCGATGATCTGAATCTTGACCTTAGTGAGGCCATTATTGGCCTTCTCCAGTTCTTTGCCTAAATCCACTTGCCTAAATGCCTAAATGCTTGCCTAAAATTTCAGCACAAATCACGCAATTTTCGCAAAAGTTGTTATCTCTTGTCATGAAAAAGCACCCCGAAAAGGAGGTGTAATATATGGTTGAGCTTTGAAAGGTACGGAGAGAGGGAGATTCGAACTCCCGGAAGGTGTGACCCTTCAACAGATTTCAAGTCTGCCGCATTCGACCACTCTGCCATCTCTCCATCAATACTAGAAATAAAACCAGGCCCTCTACCGTGATTCCAGGCCTAGTTGAAGCAAACCACTATAACGCCTAAACTTAAAGCTTATTAAGATTTAAACCAGCTTCTTTGGCAAAGGCCTGGAGTCCTTTAAGTTGCAGGGTTTTAATGGCTTTAGTTGATAAGCGTAACCGTACCCAACGATTCCCTTCTGGCCACCAAATCCGCTTCCACTGTAAATTCACTTCCTGGAGTTTTTTTGTCCGGCGATGGGAGTGGGACACAGCGTAAGCATTGTTAGCTTTCTTTCCAGTTAACTGACATACACGGCTCATAGGTTACTCACAAGGCAAAAAGATAACACAGATAAATAATACTACCATGACTCACCCCAGGCCTGGTCAGTCAGCCAGATGATCAATCCCAGGGTCAGCAAGCAACAATTTTAGGGAGCAATGACATACTCAAACGGCTCAGCTACCAGTCTTGGGGAGGTTTCGGGCTGCAAAAGTGCTGCAATTTGGGCCAGGAGTTTTTCCGGATCAATCGGATAGCTTAAATAGGCATCTCCCTTGAGTTCATTTGGTGCCATTGCTGGAGAATTGCCTCCCAGACCAGTATCCCGGAGAACTAAAGTTTTAGTGTGTTGGGTGTTGGGGTTTTGCTGGAGATGCTGAATTAGCCGATGGAGATCAAAGTGGTGCAACCGTTGGGAAACAATCACCATCAAAGGTTGAAAATGGGAGAGTTGCTCAATGACGGGATCGGTCATCCAGACCACTTGATAACCCGCCGCTGTCAGCAATTCACAGATCAGCGTTGCCGTTTCCTCTTGATCTTCAATCAAAATAATTCGACCTTCTGGGGGCGGCGGAGTTGGCGAGAGGGTTGGTGCCCAGGCCTGGCGGGGAATGATCACGGTAAAAGTTGCCCCCTGCTGCTCTTGGGATTGCACCGTAATACTACCCTGGTGTAAATCAACAATTTGCTTAGTAAATGCTAGGCCCAGCCCCATCCCCTCATGGCACCGCCGATAGGGAGTATCCAATTGCTGAAACAGTTGAAACAGTAAGGGCTGCAAATGGGCTGGAATGCCAATCCCGGTATCCATCACGGCAAACTCCACCTGATCCCCCTGAGCGACCACCCGTAGAGTCACATGCCCTTGGGCCGGCGTAAATTTAATTGCGTTGGTGAGCAAATGAATCAACACCTGTTGTAAGCGATGGGGATCCGCCGTAAAGGTGTCGGACTCCGGGGCAATGTCCAGGTCTAAGTTCAGATTGAGTTGAGCGGTTAAGGCCATGGCGCGCACCCGTTGTAAGACCTGTCGAGCTAATTGACTGAGGGAAAAGGCCCGAATTCGTAAGGCTGTCTGCCCAACTTCGACTTGAGAGAGTTCCAAAATTCGGTTAATCAGCTCGAGGAGGTGGGTGCCGCTGTCATGGATGGTTTCGAGGTAGTGCCGTTGTTTTTCAGTTAAGGGCCCGAGGGGCCAACGCAACAGGGTCGAGGACATGCCAATGACACAGGTGAGGGGACTGCGTAATTCATGGCTAATGGTGGCGAGAAAGTCACTTTTGACCCGTTGGGCCGATTCCGCTGATAAGACTGACTGCCGCAGGGCCTGGGTTCGTTCTGCCACCCGATCTTCTAAGGTTGCTTTTTGCTGTTGGAGTTGCCGATAGAGTTGGGATTGGTAGAGGGCAATGCTGACGTGGTCACAAATATGGCAGAGAAACTCTTGCTCTTGGGGTAGCCAAATCCGTATATCTTGGCAATGTTGGGCAATAAGCAGCCCCCAAAGTGTTCCCTGAACCATAATTGGGACAAGCAGCAGTGACTTCACCTGATACTGGTGCAATAGGTCTTGCCAGGCCCCATGACTGAATTCACTCGAATCCGAGTAGGCGACAATTTCCCCAGCCCGTAAGCGTGACCAATCTCCCAACTCATCCAGAATGCGATTGACATCAGCCGTTCCTAACATCGACTGCCAGGCCCCGCTCCCCTGTGCCTCATAGATCAGCGTGCCTTGGCTTTGCCCAGTCCATTCCGTAATCAACACTCGATCAGCCTGGAGGAAGTCCCGAATTTGACTAACTGCTGTGTTTAGGATGTCCGATAAATCTAAACTTTGACGAATTTGGGTTGTTATTTGATGAATCAGTCGTTCGCGATGGATGCGTTGATTAACAGCTAAGTTAACCTGGGGCTGACAGGTGGAGTTTTGCGGCGACAGTTCTGCGGTTGATAAAACTAACAAATCCCAAAGAATTTGATTTTGTTGGCTCAAGGCGGTGAGCGGTTCGGGGGGGGAAGCTGTTGTTAAGCCATTGAGGCTCGGATAGAATTGCCCCCAGGTCTGGATCATGGTTGGTTCAAAGGTTAACTGCACGGTCACATAGCCAGGCAAATTGTTTGATTCTGCTATGAGTAAAGCCCAAATATCTGGCGCAACCACTAGAACAAAATCTTGAATTTCCGGCAAGTCAGCCATCTCAGGAGGGGTGGAACAATTTACCTCAGCTTTGCTGCTAACTTCCCTGAGGGCAAAATCACAACCTCGTCTTAAAACTCGGCCGGGTAGGGTTTCGGTGCGCGCCAGAAGCACATCCACGAATTGCGCATATTTTTGTGTGGACAGGGTTTGGCGAAGGTTCTGAGGGCAATTGACTAACACACGCAGACCCAAAATGACTAGGCGGGGGGCAGCAGCCGCATGTCCTGCAAACAAAGGATCAGGCTTGAGTCCATGACCAAATCACTCCCCCAAAAAGCTAATGCGTTGCTGTAATTCTGTTCTAGCGTTGATTGCCGATGCCCAAGAACTTCCCACCAAATTCCTTAAGAATTAGCCAAAATTGAGTGAATTTGTGTAAGGGGATGTTGCTGTTAGTTTTTATTACTGGATAAATTTACATTTGAGCAACTATAGTCATTTCTGCCATAAGTGAGACATTCAAAAGTAGTGCTCATCATGATGTCAAGCATTTTTGTGTTTCATTCCTAAGCCAAATGACTCTATATAGGACATCGAGCAGCCATGGTTAGGCCGGAATCCGTTTGCGTAAAGAGTTTGCTCGCCGTTTGGCAATGCCATTATTTGGCTGTACCTTGAGGACTTGTTCATAGGCTTCTAAGGCCTGGGCGGCTAAGTTTTTCCGTTCATAGGCATGCCCCAAGTTATTGGCTGCGGTGACATATTGGGGATCCTGCGTGAGGGCCTCTTTATAGTTCCGAATGGCGAGGTCGTACTGCTCTTGGACAAAATAGGCGTAACCGAGGGCGTTATAAATTGGGGCTGTGACTGCATTGGCATCCAGTTCCGCTGATTTCACTGCTTTTTGGAGTAAGGGAATGGCCTGGGTGATCAGTTTTTTATTGAGGTAAATACTACCCAATTCAAAATATTCCTGGGCTGTACCTTTTTCTTGTTTCAACTTGGCCTGGAGTCGAGCTAAACTAACTTCAATTTTCCGGGTGCGAAGAATTTGGCGAAAGACAAACCAGCCTACTGCCGCCAATAAAATAAGGAGAACACCCAAATATAACGCTGGTAAACTGGTCTCCATTTGCTTTGCTGCCGCTCCAAAATCACCACAGATGCAAAATTAGGTTCTCCCCAGGCCCCCAAGGATCGCCATTACCCTTAAGCATCACCTGGCCTGGAAAACACCCATCCTCCAGCCTAGCAAGGATGCGACCGCCCCTGAACCCAGCCCAGGACTTTTTCGGAATCCCTCCTTAGCAGGAGCCATAGACTGGAGTGCAACTGAGTAACGATACAAAGTTTCTACCGGGAGAGGGCGGACTTTTGGCTGGACTGCCAGGCCCCGATCAGCAAGCAGGCAATGCCCAGGTTAATCGAGACATCTGCAAGGTTAAAAATTGGGAAGCGAATCAGGCGAAAGTCCAAAAAATCCACCACTTCCCCGGTTAAAAAGCGATCAATCCCATTCCCTAAAGCCCCGGCCAACAAAAAGCCATAGCCCCACTGTTCCCACCGCCGCAACCGTGGCCCCCAAATTGCCAAGGCACCCAGGCCTAAACTCACCACTAGCGAGAGCCAGCGTAACCAACCACTACCATTGGTAAATAAACTAAAGGCCGCCCCCGTGTTGGTGACATAGGTGAAATGAAAAACTCCCGGCCACAGCGGTAATGATTCCGGGGGACTAGTGAGATTAAACACTGAAATCACCCACCATTTACTCAGGCGATCCGCTAAAAAACCCGCAATCGCAGCAACCCAAAATCCGAGATTTTTATACTTCATAGTTCCTATCTTGCCCTAAGCGGTGCCACCCCTTGGACTGGGTAAGCTAGGCAAAACGAAAGCGGGACGAACCCAATGACCTACCATAGAGGGGCTTGGAATTCAGGCGCAACTGCTGCTCTCCTGTGATTTGCCCATGACAACCCTATCCTCCAGCCCCATCGCTCGCACCCCTCTCTATGACCAGCATTGCCAGGCCCAGGCCCGGATGGTGGAATTTGGCGGGTGGTTAATGCCGGTGCAGTATCAGGGGATTGTGGCAGAACACCAGGCCGTGCGCCAGGCCGTGGGGATGTTTGACATTTCCCACATGGGTAAGTTTGAACTGAGCGGAGACAATCCCTTACTCGCCCTCCAGCCCCTGGTTCCCAGTGATCTCAGTCGCCTTCAATCTGGCCAGGCCAAGTACACATTATTACTCAATCCCCAGGGTGGAATCGTCGATGACCTGATTGTTTACTACCACAGTCAGCGGCTGGTTTCTCTGATTGTCAATGCGGCTACCACAGTCAAAGACTGGGCCTGGTTACGCACTCACTTGGATTTGAGCCAGTTATCCCTAGTTGATCAATCGGCCAACTTAGTCCTCATTGCCCTGCAAGGCCCGCAGGCAGCGGAAACCCTACAGCCACTCCTCGACCTAGATATGCAAACCCTGAAAAATTACCACCATGGCCCAGCAACTTTTTCTTTGGCTGAAAATACCCAATATCCAAAAATCCCCGCCTGGGTGGCGCGCACGGGTTATACCGGTGAAGATGGCTTTGAACTGACCGTACCGCTGAATGTTGGCGTGGATGTCTGGCAAACCCTGCTCCAGGCCGGAGTCACTCCCTGTGGCTTGGGGGCGCGGGATACGTTACGACTGGAAGCCGCAATGGCTCTCTATGGGCAGGATATTGATGAAACCACAACTCCCCTGGAAGCGGGCTTGGCCTGGGTGGTGCAGTGGGAAAAAGGAGAATTCATCGGTCGAGATGCCTTAGAGGCCCAAAAAAGTCAAGGGGTGACCCGGAAGTTGGCGGGATTTATCATGAATGAGCGGCAAATTCCCCGCCACGACTATCCCATTATTGTCAATGGGGAAAAAGTTGGCATCGTCACCAGTGGAAGTTTACCGCCAACCATGGGACAACCCCTCGGCCTGGGCTATGTTGCAGCGGAATTCGCGACAATTGGGCAAGAAATTGGAATTGAGATCCGCGGCAAGGTACAGACGGCAACTATTGTTAAACGTCCCTTTTATCGTCGTCCGCAAAACGAATTGCTGTGAGATAATTCTGGGGTGATTAGCCTGGCCTGGATTGTGAATTACCTCTACTAGAGTGTATCGAATGTAACAGATGCTCGCACAACTCCTGCCCATACTGGCCATGACGATACCCGGCCTGTGTTTCTAAAGCAGTTTGCCAGTCCAGTTCTAGCTTGATTAGCAATGATTAAGCCTCCGCTGATCCGGTGCTGCCTTTGCTTTGCTTGTGGCTTCAGCTTACACATTTTGACTCTGTGAGCGCAGCGGGAATAAAACAGCTGGTGGGTTTTATTAGTTAATTTTTATTTTTATCTGGATCGGCACATGAAACGGCGTTCGCTCTTAGTCTCAACGGCTCTTTTCTGTCTCACCTTAGTCCTCAGCGTCAGTTGTGCCAGTGGCCCAGGCCCCACGATTAATGCCGCCCCAGTCCGATTAGGGTTTAGTGCTTGGCCGGGTTGGTTTCCCTGGCAAATTACCGCCGATAAAAACATCTTCAAAGACAACAACGTCAATGTCACGCTGAAATGGTTTGATGGCTACCTGGAGTCGATTAATGCCCTGAATGCCGGTCAGTTAGATGCCAACAGCCAAACTCTCGGCGATACGGTTAGTTCCTTGGCCGGTGGGGCAGACTTAGTTATTGTCCTCGTAAATGATTACTCCACTGGGAACGACAAAATCATCGTCCGGGAAGGCATTAACTCCATTCAAGACTTAAAAGGGAAAAAAGTTGCCGCCGAAGAAGGAACTGTGGATCACTTCCTCCTGTTGCAAGGCCTGAAAAATGCCGGACTCCAACCCAGCGACATTGAATTTGTGCCCCTAGAAACAGGGCAAGCGGCCACAGCCTTTGTCGGTGGACAAGTGGATGCGGTCGGTGTCTTTCCCCCCTTTACAACCCAGGCCCTAAAACGTCCCGGCAGTAAAGCCCTATTTACCTCGGCGGATTTTCCCGGTTCGATTTCAGATCACCTCGTTGTTTCCCGAGATCTGGTCGAAAGTCGTCCGGGGGATGTCCAGGCCTTGGTTGATTCCTGGTTTGCCACCTTGGACTACATCAAGGCTAATCCGGATGAATCCTATGAGATCATGGCCCAACGGGCTGGGGTGAGCCTCCAGGAGTATAAGGACTACGCCGATGGGACACGGATTTTGACGGCGGCCGAAAATATTGCAGCCTTTCAACCGGGCACTACCATGAATAATCTTCCCTTCGCCGCCGAGCAGTTCACGACCTTCTTAGTGGATGTGGGCTTAATTTCTGAAAAACCAGACACTAGTAAGCTATTTGATGATCAATTCGTCAAAGCCTATGCGGCGAAAAACTCTTAGGATGCAGGTATAAATTTCGTCCAAACTTGCTTTTTTGCCCATGACTGCAACCAGTCCGCATCCAATCCAAACCTATTTACGCCAGCAATCCCTCCGGCCCACGCTCTTTTGGCGACTAGCCGAAGATATTCCCCGCCCCCTGAGCACGACCCTGGTAATCATCTCTGTTCTGTTGCCTTTGCTATTGTGGTGGGGGTTGACGGCGGCCTTACCGATTGATCCCAAGTTTTTACCCTCACCGGGGCGAGTTATCCAGGCCTTTGGGCATCTTTGGACTACGGGGGAATTACAAACAGATACCCTGGCCAGTTTGGGGCGAGTCGGCTTTGGCTTTTTCCTAGCAGTCGTTTTCTCCGTCCCGATTGGGATTCTCATGGGCAGCTTTGCCAGTATGCGAGCCTTACTAGAACCCCTGTTTGGCCTGGTGCGGTATATGCCAGCCCCGGCGTTTATTCCCCTATTGATCCTGTACTTGGGCATTGGGGAAGAGCCAAAAATTGCCCTGATCTTCATTGGTTCTTTTTTCTTCAATGCCCTGATGGTCATGGATACAGTCAAGTTTGTCCCCAAGGACTTAATTGAAGCTACCTATATGCTTGGCGGGAATCGGGTGGAAGTCTTAACCCAAGTCATTGTGCCCCATGTCCTCCCAGGAATTCTTGATGCTTGTCGGATTAATTTGGCGGCGGCCTGGCAGTTGGTCATTGTTTCGGAATTAATTGCCGCAACGGAGGGCCTGGGACGGCGGATCAGCGTGGCAGGGCGATTTCTCAAAACCGATGAGATTTTTGTTGGCTTGATTGTGATTGGGATTATCGGCTTAAGTTTCGATTTGTTTTTCCAATATTTATTGCGCTTGAGTTGTCGTTGGGCTAGTCAACGCCGCTAGGTTTGGGCTTAGGTGATGGATTCTTGATATTCCCCCTGATCTGGAAATCAAAAATGCTAGGATTAGCGCCATGTTTTTAGAAGTCAATCATCTCCACAAGCAGTTTGAGACCCGCCAGGGAACCCTTACTGTTTTAAAAGACATCAACTTGGGAGTTGAACGGGGCGAATTTGTCTGTGCGGTGGGGGCTTCCGGTTCTGGTAAATCCACCCTCTTACGCCAAATTGCCGGGTTAGATCAGCCCACTCGTGGCGAAGTCCGGATTGAAGGACGGCTGGTGACGGGGCCTGGGCCAGAGCGGGGCATGGTGTTTCAGCACTACACTCTCTATCCCTGGATGAATGTCCAACAAAATGCTGAATTTGGCCTGAAGTTACAGGGTGTGCCGCGTAATATTCGCCGGGAGCAAGCCAGTTACTACCTGAATGTGGTTGGCCTGACCCAGTTTGCCAAATCTTTACCCAAAGAACTTTCAGGTGGGATGAAACAACGGGTAGCCATTGCTCGCGCCTTAGCTGCTGAACCAAAAATGTTGCTGATGGATGAACCCTTTGGAGCACTGGATGTTCATACCAAAGAAGCAATGCATGAGTTTATCTTGGAGCTATGGGAGCGAACCGGGATTACGATTTTTATGATTACCCACGATGTGGAAGAGGCGGTATTTCTCTCCAATCGGATCTTTGCCCTGGGAGCCAGGCCGGGAACCGTCCGTAAAGTGATTAAGATCAACCTCCCCCACCGCGGGCACACCATTAAACGGCATGCAACCTTCCATGATTATCGGGATGAATTAATGGATTTACTCCGCCAACACGGTCAAGAGGCCCTGGCAATGGCTTCAGCGTAGCTAAGTTTTAGGATTTCAGTCTTGAGATTTCATTTGCAGGCAACAGCATCGTTGCGGCTACCCCTAACGTTGGGGAATCATGATCGAAAAAGGAGCACCTGGAGTTGAGGATGTTTGGCTTGGTTTGAAACCACCACAGAGCCAGAGCAGGGGCACAAGAATCATCACCAACATCACAAAGTAGCTACTCACAGTTAGGGTGAAGGCAAGAGATTTCGTGGCAGACATAGCACTTAGTTTCCGCAAAGATGAGGCAGTTCTCGATATCTCTATCCTGGCTTAAGCTGCTGATTTCCCTCTGGCCATAAGTCACGTGAGGGTTGTGATTCTCAGCACAGGCCCACCTTAGTAGTTTTCTCCTGTGCCCAGGCCAGTTCCAAAACAACAGCACAGACTTGGCAATCGGGGGTGATTCTGGTATGTCTAGCACCGGAACTCTTTGCAGGACACATGGTTTGACTATGCAGCCCCCCCTCCGGCCAGATCTACCCTACTACCGCTTGCTTCTCTATGCTGCTGGTGTTGGCTTAGTGGGTGGATTGTTAGCGACATTATTCTATCTGGCCTTGCGTCTGGGGTTTCAGGTTCTTTGGAATGAACTGCCCAATCGCGCCATTTTGCCCCACTGGGATGACCTCCGCTATCGGGTCTGGCTGATTACCGGCATGGGTGGGTTTTTGGTGGGTTTAATTATCAAATATTTGGGCGCTGAAGGAGGGTTATCTGACTCTGTCCGTGAACTCCATGCAACTGGCAAACTGGATTATCGGTTTTTACCTGGGACTGTTTTGGCGGCCTGGTTGTCCTTAACCGTTGGGAGTAGTGCCGGGCCGGAAAGTCCGATGATTGAGATGAATGGGGGCTTTGCCAGTTGGCTCGCGGATCGATTGCGGCTTTCCCTCAAAGACAGTCGGATTTTGACCTTTTGTGGCATGGGGTCGGGTATGGGAGTCTTTTTCTCGGCCCCGATGGGAGCTGCCTTATTTGTCCTGGAAGTGCCTCACCGCCGCAGTCTGGAGTTTTTTGAAGCAATTATTCCAACACTGCTGGCCTCGTTTTTGGGGTTCTTTGTTTTCAGGAATATGACTGGGATTACCTTAGGTGGGATTTATCAGTTTCCGCCCTACGAAGAACTGCGTCGCGTCGATATTTATTCGGCCCTGGGCCTGGGGGTGATTGGGGCAGGGTTTGGCTTATTATTTTTGGGGATTAATTATCTGGTTGAGCGGCTCTGTCAACCCCTGCGGCGCAGACCCTTACTCCTGATCACACTGGGGGGCCTGGCTTTTGGGATAATCGCCATGTTTTATCCGATCACCTTGTTCTATGGTGAAGCCCAAATTCAGGAAATTATTGATACGGGGATGCGCTACAGTCCGGGGATTCTGTTCACTGTGGCAGTTATGAAAATTCTTTCTTTGAGCCTTTCGATTCAGACTGGCTTTAAGGGGGGGGTGGTTTTTCCAGTTTTTTTTGTCGGGGCCTGTGTCGGGATGGGAATTCACAATCTATTGCCCGCGATTCCGGTGGCGGTGGCCCTAGTCTGTACGATGTCGGCGGTGGCCGTGACGGTGGTCAATGCTCCCTTGGGCATGGTGATGATCCTAAATGTGATTTCCCATTCCACCATTACCCCTTTAATTACCACTGCCGCTTTGGTGAGTTTCTTACTGACTCAACCCTTTAGCTATGTTGTCTCGCAACGGCAGCGGGATGATTTCAAACGTTGATTATAGCTCCCGTCTGATTGCCCCTAGACCAGGCCCCGCGCCTGTAGAGGATTGACCAGAGTAGCAAGCTATACTAGGTGGGTTAGCATCCCTTGTGCAAATTGAATCATGAGTGCCCAAGTCAAGATTATTGAACCAACTGGTGTGTTTGGTGGCCCGCAGGCGGCTATATTTCGGCAAGAAATTGCGGATTTGGTGAAAGCTGGCTTTACGGTGGTGTTAATTGACTGCCAAGGGATTACCTTTATGGACAGTTCTGGCCTGGGAGCTTTGGTGGTTGCCTTAAAAAATCTTCGGGCGGCCAATGGGCAGCTTTATCTCTGTGGAGTGACGGAGCAGGTGAAAATGTTACTGGAATTAACCAGTATGGATAGGGTATTTCAGATGTTAAAGGATCAGCCCGAATTTACTGCCACAATTGAACCTACTCTGAGCTAGGCCTGGTCGTACCTGCACAGTCAGGGGAGCATTGGAGTTTGCAGTCGGACAAAATGGCGGGGCCGGGTTGCAGCATGACCCAAGCTTTTAGATGATCGAGGATATGACCAAAACCAAGAGATTATGACCGAAGCACTAACCAGGCCCCTGTTGGCGACGATCAAATCCGTACACCAGGCCAGCCGCCGCACCGGACAACTCAGCCCTGAAGCGAAAAATCATGCCTTAGAAGCCATTGCCCAGGCCCTTGAGACATTTGCTCCGGAAATTATCGCGGCCAACCAAATCGACGTTGAACAAGCAGAAGTGGCAGGCCTGCCGAAACCCCTGATTGCGCGCTTGAAACTGGATGCCAATAAACTCCAAGGGGCAATTGCTGGAGTCAGACAAGTGGCACAACTGCCGGATCCCGTGGGGGAAGTCCAGATTAAACGGGAATTGGATACCGGGTTGATTTTGCAGCGGTTGTCCTGTCCTTTAGGGGTTTTGGGGGTAATTTTCGAGGCCCGGCCCGATGCGGTGATTCAAATTTCGGCGTTGGCGGTCAAATCGGGGAATGCAGTTGTCCTCAAAGGGGGAAAAGAAGCCCTCCATTCCTGCCAGGCCATTGTTAAGGCCATTCATCAGGGGCTGGCCCAAACGGATTTTCCAGAGACAGCCATTGCCCTGTTAACCCAACGCAGCGAAATCCAACAACTCCTAGCCCTGGAGCAATGGGTGGATTTAATCATTCCCCGCGGTTCCAACGAGTTTGTCCGCTACATCCAAGACCATACCCGAATTCCAGTATTGGGCCACGCCGATGGGATTTGTCATCTCTATGTGGATGAAGCCGCGGATTTGGCCCAGGCCGTGGCCATTGCCGTTGACTCGAAAACCCAATATCCGGCGGCCTGTAATGCCATCGAAACCCTCCTCGTCCATGCCGAAATCGCCCCAAAATTTTTACCAATGGTTGCTGCAGCTCTTCAGGCCAAGGGAGTAGAACTCCGCGGTGATGCCTTGACCCGGCAATTTGTCGAAATGGCTCCAGCAACCGATACAGATTGGGCGACTGAGTATTGTGATCTGGTCTTAGCGATTAGAGTTGTGGACTCCTGCGAGCAGGCCTTGGCCCACATTGATACCTATGGCTCTGGGCATACAGAGGCGATTGTCACGACTAACTCCGAGACTGCCCAAAAATTCCTAGCCCAAGTCGATGCCGCTGGCGTGTTTCAAAATTGTTCGACGCGCTTTGCCGATGGTTTTCGCTACGGCCTGGGGGCAGAAGTGGGCATCAGTACCGCCAAATTACCGCCGCGGGGGCCAGTGGGATTAGAAGGCCTGGTGACTTATAAATATCAATTGGTGGGAGCGGGTCACATTGTCCAAGACTACAGCGGCCCCAAGGCTAAACCCTTTACCCACAAGGCCTTGAGTTAAGTTTTTCCACAACTTTTATTCCCATCTAATCAGGCCTCTATAATTTGAATCCGTAGCAGGGTTAAAGGTTGCGAATGAAACAGTATCGTTTACGGGGCTGGTGGCGCTGGCTCACCCTTGGCCTGGGCTGGCTCATGGCGTTGAGTCTCACCCTATGCATGCCAACCTTAGCTCAATCCCCCACGCCCGCGGCATCCCCACCCCTCACCACCGCTTACGTCACCCTCGAAGGTGAACAACTTTTTCCAATTCGGGAACGAATTAGCTCCTTTACACCGGAACAACGGACTCAAATTATTTCAGAGCGGCTCAAGCAACTGGCGGAAAACCTGGCATTAGACCTCGAGGAATTTCGGATCGTAGATAATCCCGATAAAGGTTTTACGGACATTATGGCTGGGGAGACAATTATTTTTAGTGTCTTTGATAATGATACGAAAGGAACTGGCAAAAACCGGGTTGAACTGGCTCAATCCCATTTAAACAAAATTACAACAGCCATTAGACGCTATCGCGAGTCCCATCGACCGAGTTCGATCCTGTTTGGCATCTTTTTGACTGTAATTACCACAGTTATCACAATTTTTATCTTTAAAATTCTCAATAAAATTCGGGCCCCGCTTCAAGGAAAACTCCAGGCCTGGGAACGCGCCCATATTCCGCCCTTACGCTTGTTTGGGACTGAGATTTTGACCGCAGATCGGGTCGCTGATGGCCTGGATGAACTGTTTCGCTTTACTTCTTTAGTTGTTGTTCTGATTTTAGGATATGCCTATTTTCATTTGGTTCTCAGCTACTTCCCCTGGACTCGACAACTATCGGCATCTCTGTTGGCAAATATTGGCAGTGCGGTCTCAACCCTCTGGCAAGACTTTGTTAACTATGTGCCCAACTTGATTTTTGTCGGTTTCATTATTCTAGTTACGGTTTATACCCTGCGCTTCACTCGCTTTATTTTTACGGAGATCGATCGGGGCAATATTAGCTTTCCTGGCTTTTATCAGGAATGGAGCAAACCCACCTATAACATCGTTCGTACTCTAATTTGGGCTTTTGCTGCGATTATTGCCTTTCCCTATTTACCTGGTTCTGGGAGTCCGGCCTTTCAAGGTGTTTCAGTCTTTTTAGGATTATTGCTCTCCTTAGGTTCCAGTGGGGCTGTTTCTAACATTGTTGGCGGGGCTATCCTGACCTATACACGGGCTTTTCGGGTCGGGGATGTGGTCAAAATTGGCGAAGCTCAGGGGCAAATTACGGAGCAAACTCTACTGGTAACACGAATTTTTACACCCAAGAACTTAACTATTACAATCCCCAATGCCACAGTAGTTAGTAGTCAAATTATTAACTTTAGTGCTGCTGGCCAAGATGCAACCCGTCAGCCCTTAATTCTCTCGACTACGATTACCTTGGGCTATGACACCCCTTGGAAAAAGGTGTATGCAGCGATGATTGATGCGGCCTTGGCCACTGAACATATTCTTGCAAGTCCGGTTCCCTTTGTTTGGCAAACGAGCTTAAATGATTTCCATGTCAGTTATGAAATTAATGCTTACACGGATCGGCCAGAACGAATGCCCTGGATTTTGGCAGAACTCCATCAAAACCTTCAGGATTACTGCAACCAGGCCGGGATCGAGATTATGTCACCCAATTTCCATGCCCTACGCGACGGTAACCACACGACAATTCCTGGGAACTACTTAGTACCGGATTATCAATCACCACGTTTTAAGGTTCAGTCTGACTCCCAGGCCAGTTAAGAAACAGCTTAAACCTTAGGCACTGTCCCTCACAAAAGGCGCGGCGGCGTTAACCAAAATAAGGTACTTTGCCCAACGGGATCATGAGGCGGAAGTTTCAGGCCAATCACCCCGGCTTTTTTCAGTTCCAAAACACCCTGATAACTGCCCCACATTAACAGTTCCGCCCATTGACTCAAATCCGGTTCATGCCCAACTAATCCCAACCCTAATCGCTCTTGTAACCGCCACTGATCCAACCACTGTAACCAGTCGCCAAAGCGTCCCCCCGGAGCTAATGCCTCGTGCAACTGTATTTCATCCGCCAGGCCAGCATTGACTAAAATTTCACTGGTTTGGATCGCCCGCAAAAAAGAACTGGACAAAATTAAATCCCAACTCATCCCTAAGTCCACCAGTCGCTCAGCCATTTGGAGAGTTTTCTTTTCCCCTTGACTCGTGAGGTGGCGTTCACTATCGGGCCCCGCAAAGATCTCCCGTTCAATCGCAATGCCATGTCGAATTAAGTAAAGCGAAAGTTCACCCATAGTGGTCAAAAGTAATAGTTAGTGCAAATCACACTGAGTAGAAATAAAATCTTATCGCCTTACTTCTGTCTGAGTAAACTCTTACCTATCTGCTCATGATAGACAATCAACATCCTTAGGATTGAATTTTGATTTGAATGCGGGCTAAATCGGAACTGTCCGTTGCCGCTTGGAGGTTAGCTAACAGGGCCTGGGCCTGGCTTAACAAAGACTCCACATCTAGACCACCATAGCTGGGAACATAGGCTGACAGGCGGCGAGAGCCTTCCCCCAACAAGAGCACTGCCCCGCGCTGATTTTGATGTTGAAGATGATAGAGAGCCACCGCGATTTGCAACACCCCTTGGAAAAATGTCCGATTTGGCTCAGCAGCTTCCATCCATAGAGCTTCAAGCGTGTCGTGGCAGGTGTAGAACTCCCCCTGATTAAATTGCGCTATCCCCTTCCAAAAGGCCGTGGGTAGATCACTCACTCGTGGAATAGCGATTGGTTTCTTCCCGAATTTGCTCAAAGCTGATTTCCTGGGCTGTTCCGACAAAGGGATTATCTGGAGTCAGAAACAACATACAGTGACATTCCCGCCGTTCACGCATCGGCACACAGGGGCAATTCCAATAGACAGCAGCCACTTCCGCTTCTTTATCATCGTAATGACGGCAGGGGCAAAGGGGGGAGCCATAGTCATCCTTGTGTTTTGCCAGGCCCTCAAGCACCACTGCAGTTGTTCCCAAATCCACACAGAAGTAGGTATCCGTCCGTTTCGCATAGGTTTCGGCAAATTTACGCATAGCTTCCAAGCTTTTATCGGAGGCTTGCTGCGGCTGGTACCCATTATTCATAGAGGAATTTACTGATGCGCTTGCTTTTCCACCGTACCATCTCTGTTTTGCCCGAGTAAAGTTAATCCCAGGCCGAGTGACCCAAAATCTTTTAATCGCTGACATTGACGACTCCGAAAAGCAATAATCTCGATGCAAATCATCCCCGATGCAGAAAGTTAATTTTTGTAAAATCCTCGTGCTGTAATCTGGTTGATCACCCCAGTCATTTCTGCCAAAATTTTGACAGCCAAGCCTACCGCCCGTAATAGTTTCAGGTGTTTTGCTGTTTCCTTTTTAAGGGCAATGATTATAGATAATAATAATTGTCTAAGTTGCGACTTGAGCAGTCATGGCATCAAAATCCCAAAAACTTGATCTAAAAGGGATAATTAATAGACTTCTGAATCCACAGCTAACTGTTAATTGATTGGAAATAAAAAACTAAATTAAACCAATAATCATCAGCCCAAACCGCAAGGCAAATAAAGCTGCCAGGCCCCAGAGAAACCCATTCGTTTGCTCTGGTTTACCCACCACCCATTTCAAACAGGGATAGAGCATTACTCCGACCTCAAGTCCCTCAGCAATGGAATAGGCTAACGGCATGATCAAAATAGTGGCAAAGGCAGGAATGGCCTCTGTGGGATCAGACCAGGCAATCGCACGAACATTGCTCATCATCAAGACCCCGACCATAAACAACGCTGGAACAGTGGCAAAGGTGGGAATTGCGGCAAATAGGGGCATAAACAAAAGTGAGAGCATAAATAAAAAAGCCACAAAAACTGCGGTTAGCCCTGTTCGGCCTCCCACTGCCACCCCAGTTGCCGATTCAATATAAGCCGTCACGGTGGATGTACCCAATACTGCCCCAAGGGTTGTCCCCACGGCATCGGCCATAAAGGCAGCTTTGGCTCTCGGTAATTCCCCCTTTTCATTCAGATACCCGGCCTGGAGCGCAACCCCCGCGAGCGTACCAACCGTATCGAAAAGGTCAATAAATAGAAAAACAAACGTCACAAGGGCAAAGGCAGCTAACTGATTTGCTTGCAAGCTCTCAAGGCCGACAAAGGCTTGCCCAACTAAATGTTCTGGCCACTGAGGAATTGCCATTAACTGCTTGGGCCATGGAGCAGTTCCAGATACCCAACCCATGAGTGCAGTGACTAAAATCCCCCAGAGCAATGAGCCAGGGACTCGCTTTGCAATAAATACGGCAGTAATTCCAATCCCAGCAATGGCAATCAGGGGTTCTGGGTTATCAAGACTACCGAGGGCTGTTTTCGTGACTGGATTTGCAACAATAATTCCGGCTGTGGACAGGCCAATGTAGGCAATAAACAAACCAATCCCCGCCGCAATCGCCTGTTTGAGGGATAGTGGAATGGCCGTGATAATGAAATTCCGAATTTTTGAGAGGGTGAGAGCAATAAAAATCAACCCTTCTACCAAGACTGCTCCCAGGGCTAACCGCCAAGAAATCCCCATTTTAAGAACGACTGAAAAGGCAAAATAGGCATTGAGTCCCATCCCCGGAGCCAGGCCAAAGGGGTAATTAGCCGCTAGCCCCATGATCACCGTCCCCACGGCCGCCGATAACGCTGTGGCAATGACCAATTCTGCGTTTAAGTCACCGGGTGCTTTGAGGAAAATAGCATTGGATAAAACTTGCGGATTGACGATCAAAATATAGGCCATGGTCATAAAGGTGGTTAACCCGGCCACAGCCTCAATCTTGAGCGTTGTGTTTGCGTCCTCTAGTCCAAAAAAGCGGTGGACAAACCGAAGCATGGGAGAGCGTCTCCAGAGATACCAGGGATTATAGTTGCTTCACCTCTGCTACAAGTTGATTTAAGACCTCTTTTGCCGAGCCAAACATCATCATGGTTTTGTCCTTATAGAACAAGTCATTTTCAATGCCAGCAAAGCCAGTATTTAAACTGCGTTTAATCACAATTGTATGGTGGGCCCGATCCACATCCAAAATCGGCATGCCGTAAATCGGACTTCCAGGATTCGAGCGGGCGGCTGGATTGACCACATCATTGGCCCCAATCACCAAGGCGACATCGGTATTATCAAATTCTGGGTTGATGTCATCCATATCGCGCAACTGGGGATAGGGAACATTGGCTTCGGCTAAAAGCACATTCATATGGCCTGGCATCCGACCGGCAACGGGGTGTATGGCGTATTTAACCTCAACCCCTAAGCGCTCTAACTGATCGGAAAGCTCTTTGACACTATGCTGGGCCTGGGCCACCGCCATCCCATAGCCGGGAATAATCACCACGGATTTGGCATAGCCAAGCATCATTGCCCCTTCTTCTGCTTCCAGAGTCCGGACAGTCTGATTCCCTGCACTGGAACCCTCACCACTGCCGGCCGCCGGGCCACTGCCAAAGCCACTGAAGAGGACATTCAAGAGTGAGCGGTTCATGGCTTTACACATAATCTGGGTCAGGATTAAGCCCGAAGCTCCGACCAAGGCCCCAGCGATGATCAGCATACTGTTGCCCACCACAAACCCTGCGGCACTGGCTGCCACCCCGGATAAGGAGTTCAACAGCGACACGACCACCGGCATATCGGCTCCCCCGATCGGGATCACCATCAACACGCCTAAAAGACTGGCCACGGCCGTTAAGCCCCAAAACAGGCCCAGTTGGTTGGCATCCACAAATAAGTAAGTGCTGCCCCCGAGGAACGCGATCACGAGCAAGGCATTTAGGGCCTGTTGGAAGGGAAACCGCACAGGCGAACCGGGGATAAGACCCTGTAATTTAGCGAAGGCGACTAAACTCCCAGTCAGTGTAATCCCACCAATCAGTACACCCAGCAAAATTGTGACCAAGGAACTGGTGGTTAAGGTTTCGCCAGTCGTGACTAATCGCCAAAATTCGCCCATTGCGACCAAGGCTGAAGCCGCCCCCCCCAGACCATTGAGGATCCCGACCATTTGCGGCATCTCGGTCATGGCCACTTTGGACGCTAAAACCACCCCGATAACACTTCCCAGGCCCATTGCCAGGAGGATCATTGGAAAACTGACCACTTGCCGATCAATCAAGGTGACAATCACAGCTAGGAACATCCCCAAGGCGGCGATCCGATTGCCATTCCGGGCCGTGGCCGGGGAGCCGAGTTGCTTAAGACCAATAATAAACAGTGCTGCCGCGCCCAAATAGCTGAGTTCTTGAACGCTAATTAACCAATTACCCACGACTTACGCCCCTTTCCGTTTGAACATTTGCAACATCCGGTCGGTCACTAAAAAGCCACCCACCACATTCACCGTGGCCAAGACCACCGCTACCAGGCCAAAAATCACACTTAAGTCATGGCCACCCGCGCCGGCCATTAACAACGCCCCAATTACGGCAATTCCGGAAATGGCATTGGAGCCGGACATTAACGGGGTGTGGAGGGTGGGTGGGACTTTGTTAATCACTTCAAACCCGACAAAACTGGCCAGAACCAAAATTATCAAGCCGACTAATACAGGATCATTCATGGCATTCTCTCTAACACATACTGGTTGATTAGGCCCCTAAACAGCGACTGTCTCCAAGGGCTTTATGGCTTGCTTGACCCGCTCATTGCGAATTTCTCCGGCATGGGTGATACAGGCCCCGGCAATAATATCGTCATTAAAATCGAGGTTGAGTTCGCCAGTTTTAGTGAGATAGGTCAGCAGGGCGGAAATGTTTTTGGCATACATCTGGCTGGCGTGGATCGGTAAGGCTGAGGGCAAATTGATCGGCCCAATGATCGTGATCCCATTCCGTTGAATTTCCCGCCCTGCTTCAGTCCAGGCACAATTCCCGCCCTGTTCGGCCGCCAAATCCACCACCACCGAGCCGGGTTTCATCGCCAGCAACATCTCTTCCGTCACTAACAGCGGGGCCGTCCGACCGGGAACTTGGGCCGTTGTAATCACGACATCGGCGGTTTGGACATGGGCGGCAATGGCTGCTTGGGTTCTCTGCTTAGCAGTCGCTGAAACTTCCTTGGCATAGCCCCCAGCGGCCACGGTGTCTTCTTCTAAGGCCACTTCGACAAACTTGGCCCCAAGGCTTTGAACTTCTTCTTTCACGGCCGGGCGAATATCAAAGGCTTCGACAATGGCTCCCAATCGCCGCGCCGTTGCAATCGCTTGTAATCCGGCAACTCCGGCTCCAATTACAAACACCTTGGCCGGGGGAATGGTTCCTGCTGCCGTGGTCAACATTGGGAAGAATTTTGGTAAGGCGGCGGCGGCCACTAAGACGGCCTGATATCCCGCTACCCCGGCCTGGGACGAGAGGGCATCCATGACTTGGGCGCGGCTGGTACGGGGAATTAACTCTAGGGCAAAGGCGGTAATGTTTTTCTCGGCTAGGCGTTGAATATGCTCGGGCTGACCCAGAGGACTCAAGAAGCTAATCAAGGTTGAACCCGGCTGCAGCCAGTCAATTTCCCGATCCCGTAATGGCGCAACTTTAAGCAAGATATCCACATCCCCCCAAACATGCTCCAGTTCGGTTTTAATGTCTGCGCCACTGGCCTGGTAGTCGGCATCACTGTAATAGGACAACTCACCCGCCCCAGCTTCCACAAGAACGGTATAACCCTGTTTGACCAGCTTGGCCACCGTATCTGGATTGAGGGCCACACGCCGCTCTCCGGCATCTCGTTCCTTGGCAATCCCAATTTTCATAAGCCTTGGTTAATAGATAATGCATTGTCTTCCACGCTACTGCGATCCCCATGGGTGGGTGGGCATTATCAACAATCAGCATTAAAATTCAACAAGTCTTATTAATTCCAATCGAATGCTGCCAAAATATTGATGTTATAAATACCTACGGCTCACGAGTCAGTTCACAATTGTCCATAAAAAATGAAAGTTATTTACGCCAATTCACGCCAGTTTCCATCCCTAAGCAAAATCAACTCCATTCTCACCATCATCTTGGCTCGATCTTTCACCATCCCGAAAATGGTCAGAACGCTGCATTGAATTGGGAATTGCATCGTCTAAGCTATGCAATAAGGCATTTATCTCTGTGTCCCCATAGGAAGTCTTGATGTGATGAACGTCTCTGCCCCCCAGTCTCGGCTCTCGGCTCAAGCTACGAACTTCGCGCTGCAATCTCATCGGTCAGAACCAACAGCCCCAGTTAAGTGCCAAGTGGTGCATTGGATTGCTGGGCGGTTTCGCATCCGGATTCCCCGCTTGGGCTATGACGTGGAATACGCGGATAAAGTACTCCATGTGGTCGGACAAATTCAGGCCGTTACCGGTGTCCGCGTGAACCCACCCGCCCGCTCCCTCGTGGTTGAGTACGATCTACAAGTGTTTGGGAACACGATTGCGGTAATCCAGGCCGAGATCTATCAATCGATTCAATTGGCGGCGGTTTTACCGGAAGTTCCCCTCTTGGCAGCCGATGTTGATACCAGCCAATCCGAAGAGGAACAGGTTAATTTTGTCGAACGCTTAGGGTTGCCTGCCCTGAGTTTGGGCTTAAGTCTAGCGGCGATGGTGGGTGTGCCAATTCCGGGGGTGGTGATTGGTGGGGTCGTCATGGCTGCGGCTCTCCCCGCGATTAAACGGGCCTGGGATTCCCTCGTTCAAGATCGGGAGTTGACGATTGATTTTCTCGATGCCCTAGCGATTAGTCTCCATACAGCCCAAGGTCATTATTTTGCCCCGGCGTTTATGTTGGGACTGATTGAAGGGGGCGAGGCAATTCGAGATTTAACGGCCCGGGGATCGGCGCGGGCTTCCTTGGATTTACTCGATTGCTTGGGCAAATTCGCCTTTGTCGAACGGGAGGGGATTGAAGTCGAAATTCCGGTCAAAGACGTGGTGGTTGGCGATCGGGTCGTGGTTTATCCGGGGGATCAAATTCCCGTGGATGGGATGGTGATTAAAGGCACCGGCCTGGTGGATCAATGCAAACTGACGGGGGAATCTGTACCTGTGACGCGGACTGAGGGGATGGAAGTGTTTGCCTCAACCCTCTTAATTGAAGGGCAGATGACGATTTTGGCGGAACGGGTGGGAAATCAAACCAGGGCCGGGGTAATTGTCGGTTTAATGCAGGCCGCCCCAGTTCACGATACCCGGATTGAAAACTACGCGGCGATGATTGCCAACCAGGCCGTGGTTCCAACCCTAGGTATTTCGGCGGCGGTGGGCTTATTGTCTGGAGATTTAAATCGCGCCATTGCCCTGCTGACCTTAGATTTAGGCACGGGAATTCGGGTTTCGGTACCCACTACAATTCTTTCGGCGTTAACCTATGCAGCCCAACATGGAGTTTTGATTCGCAGTGGCCGAGCGATTGAACTCCTCTCCCGGATTGATACGGTTGTCTTTGATAAAACCGGCACACTCACCCAAGGCCATGCGGGCGTGACGGATATTGTCGTCATGCATCCGAGTTATACCGGGCCGCAAATTCTGGCCATGGCTGCCAGTGCTGAACAGGGCTTAACCCATCCGGTGGCGACTGCGATTGTCCGCCAGGCCCAGCATGATCATCTAGAACTCTCGGATTGTGAAGATTGGGACTACAAGGTTGGCCTGGGGGTTGTCACACAGGTGGCCGGGGTGAACCTCTTAGTCGGTAGCCGCCGGATGATGAAAGAGTATGGGATTGATTTGACGGATTTAGAGCAACACCATCCGGAACTGCAAACCGGGCGTAATTCGCTGGTCTATGTGGCGGGGGATGGGCAATTGCTGGGGGTGATTCTCTACAGTGATCCGATTCGGGCTGAAAGTAAAGAAATTATCCAAGAACTGCAAGGGGCCGGAATTACCCCCTATATGCTCAGTGGCGATGTCGGGCGGGTGGCCCAGGCCGTGGCGGTCGAGTTAGGTATTCATCAAAAACATATCTACGCCGAGGCCTTCCCGGAGCGCAAAGTTGAAGTGGTCAAAGGATTACATGACTCTGGGAAAGTTGTCGCGTTCTGTGGCGATGGGATTAATGATTCTGCCGCCTTAGCCTATGCCGATGTTTCGATTTCCTTTGCTGGAGCGACTGATATTGCTCGCGAAACCGCCGATGTGGTGCTGATGGAAGATGATTTGCGGGGCTTAACCCTGGCGATTCGGATTGCCAAACAGGCCATGGAAATTGTCTGGCAAAATACGGCGATTGTGGCGATTCCCAATGTCGGGGCAATGATTTCCGGTGTGGTCTTTGCCTTAGATCCAATCCTGGCAGTGGTGATCAATAACGGCACCGCAATTTTGGCGGAACTGAATGGCTTACGTCCGCTTGTCGGGCCGGGGGGAGCATTACCGTTGGCAGCGGCCAAAGATACTCAACAATTCTTGGAAGAATGGGAAGCCACGCATCCGACCAGGCCTGTGCATCACAACCCGCATCATGAGCTGGAACAGGCCCCGCAACCCATTGAATCCTTGCCCCAATCTGCTTAATTTCTGAGTCTAAATTTAGATTGCCTATGGGACTGCATCATGTTTCGATTCGGACGGCTCACATTCACCAGGCCCTGGCGTTTTATGAACTTCTAGGCTTTTCTGTCGAAGTTCGATTTACAACCGGGGAAACCTTAGCCTGCTGGATGACCGGATTAGGATCACGGATTGAACTGATCCAAATTCCTAAACCTGCGCCACCCCCCGATCCCTTTTTTGATCCCCACTATGTCGGTTACTATCACCTTTCCTTTGACTTAACAGATCACTTAGAACCCGACCAAACTTTAGAAAATTGGTTAGCAGATTTAGAAATGAAGGTGAGAGAACAGGGCCTGGCCTGGAAAATTTTGTTACCCCCAACCTCGCAAACCATTGGGACTCAGACCTATCAAGTTGCTTTTATTCGTGATCAGGATGGCCTACCGATCGAGCTTTTACAGCCCCAGTTTCTCTAAAACCCCAGCACAAAAAAAGCCCATCTTAAGCAGATAGGCAATGGTTGATATTCAAACTCGGTGAATGAGAAGGTTGTTTAGCAGAAATACGATTCAGCCTTCCGCTTAGCCCAAATAGCTTTGCCGAGAAACGTGCTTCTCAAACGTGGCCTGGGTTTGCTGGAGTAACTGATCGCGACTATCACTGGAATTTTTGAGGGAAGGGACGAGATTCCGGGCCTGGAGTGCCATATGAAGTTGCAGGTGGGCGACGTAATCACTTAAATCTTCCCGAAGGCAGGGAGCAGTGGCAGGACTATGGGATTGCAAAGTGTTCTCCTTGATTAAACGCTCGACAAAAAAGCTATCAGACTTATTTCGTCAATGCGACCGTGGCCAAGTTGCCATATTTGAAGGTAGCACTAGCTGTCACACAAGTCTAAATCTTGCAATCATCTGTAACGTCTCTTGGCCCAACCCTGCCTACGCTACCCGCCAATCCCGTTGAATTTCGTCTGCAACCCGACGGTAATCTGCAGTTGCCTCTGTAGCATGCTTGCCTTTCCATTGGGTAATCGGGACTCCATCCTGGGCGGCCCGTTGATGGGCTTTATAGGAGCGAACAAAGGAATGACAGGTAGCGATCCCCATCCCAAGCAACTTATTTTGGGCTTCTAGGGCTTCTGGGATACTGCGAGGATCCACTTGGGTCAATAAAACACGATGTAAGACCTTGGTCGGCTGAACCAGGCGCGTTACGGTTTGGATCAGGGCTTCGATATCAATGGGGGTGGGCTGGGTGGGCAAGAGCAAATAATCGGCAATGGGGGTGACGGCAGCTAGGGAATGGGCGGAAAGAGAGGGGGGAGTATCGACCACGATTAGGTCATAGTTGGGGAGTTGCCGGACTTTGCCAAGGAGTTTCGGATCCTGCTCTTGGGCTAGGTCAAAATCCATGGGTAAGCCATGCCGTTGAAACCACCAAGTCGCTGAGGCCTGCGGATCTGCATCTACGAGGAGAACTTTTTGGGATTCGGCAAAGGTGGCAGCTAGGTTAATGGCTGTTGTTGTTTTGCCAACCCCTCCCTTACCATTCAAAACCACTAATAAGCGCGGTGTGCTCACTCGTTTACTTCCCTACTGGCGTGACTGCAATTTAATTACATCAAGATTACACAACTTGCGGAGATTTCTGAATCATTGTTTTTCTTTGAGGATTTCCGGAAGTTGCTAGAGAGGATGAATGGTTACGGGAATTGTATCCCCTGGCTCCTGAAGTGGCTGATGATTCCCTCTCTAATGGCAGTGGCCATGGATTGCCGATAACTGGCCTGGGCCAAGCGGGGGCCATCTTCACGACCGGTGATAAAACCAACTTCGACTAACACGGCGGGCATGGTTGTCTGGCGCAGGACATAGAAATTGGCCCGCTTCACCCCCCGATCTCGAATTTGGATGCGGTTGAGGATATTGCGGTGGATGGCCTGGGCTAGGGGTAATCCTGAGGAATAATAATAGGTTTCCAGGCCATTGACAGAGGGTTGGCTAAAGGCATTGGCATGAACACTGACAAAGGCCCGGGCCTGGACTTGACTGGCACGCAAAACACGGGGGGCAAGATCCAACTCTCGATCATCATTTCGAGTCAACACGGCTTGAATACCACGTTCTTGCAGGGATTGAGCTAGTTTTCGGGAAATGTCAAGGGTGACAACTTTTTCCTGGAGGCCATTGATTCCCACTGCACCGGGATCTCGGCCGCCATGGCCAGGGTCAACCGCAATCACAATTCGGGCCCGGGGATAGGCAGGGGCGGCCGGGACTGCAATCGCAATTGGCCTGGGGTTGGCGGGAAGTTCCGCAATGGGCAAAAACTTAGGCAGCTGGACATACCAACGATTTGGAGCCAGGCCCCGCACCCGCACATCCTGAGGACGCATGGAATAGCTGGGGCCCAACTCAATCACGAGGCGAGTCATGTTTGGGGTAAATTGCCCAACCCGGACTTCTCGAACAAAGTTACCAATGCGGCGTTGGGTTTTCCGCCGACCAAATTGGGTTCCGGGTAAATCTACCACCAGACGGGTCGGATTGCTGATTAGCTGGACTTGCGGGCGAACTGTATCCTCAGCCACAATTTCTAAGCGACTCATGGAGGCATTAAATCGCCAATAATCCAATTGATTGGCCAGGCCAGGCAGGGGCAGGATACTACTGATCAGACCGATGAGGCTGGGTAGAACCATACGTTGTTGCCAGAGTCGTTGTTGTACCATTTGCCCCCATCACCAGAGAAATTCACAGAAATTTATTGACGACATCTTTTCTGAAATTTCACCCCTGCACCTGCTAAATTGACCTAGCTCTAGCTTCATTCGGAAAAACAAAAATTTTTATGCCAACTACAAACAGGCCTGGCCCCATGAAGCCGCAACAAGCTAGGCTCTTTGAGCAGTGGAGCTACACCTGATGGGGGTGTTCCGGTCATAGCCGACCCAGGCCCTGCCAGAGTTGTTCCCAGACAATTGCTTGAGAGGGGTGGGGCTAAATTCATACTTGGCGAACTTTCCAGGGCGGGGTGTCTTGAAGCCGAGATGCAGAAAACTAAGGCCTGACGCTAAGCGTTGCTGAAAATAGCAAGACTGGAGGTGTCTTGAAGCCGAGATGCAGAAAATTAAGGCCTGGGCTTCTCCTGGGAGTAAGCATTATCATGAGAACAGCCAAGTCATGCTAGGACAAGGCAGAGAGTAGGTTCACTGTTGTAAAAGTTAAAAGGGCACTGGAATGTTGAAACAGTTAGGGCGTTTAGCCAATGAAGCGGATGGCCGGTTTGCCACGCCTGGGGAGTTAACGTTTCTCAAGGATTATCTGGATACGGTGGATGAGAGAGTCAGTGCCTACAGCAAAATCCGGGATGCGGAAACAGATATTTCTGAGCAATTAGCCACAGCCGTAAAAGCCCAAAATCCCTACCTCTTCCAAAAGGGCAAACAGGACTATAGCTCAGTCTGTCAACGGGATCGACAGCACGTTTTACGTCTTTCGGCGGCCTCAATGTTATTTGGGGATCTAGAAATGCTCCGAAATGGCTTTTTGTTGTGGTATCGAACCATTATCAAAGCATTTCGGGATGAGAAAGCGGCCCAGGCCACCTATAAAGTCTTGCCCGACATTGTTAACCAACACCTCACCGCCAGGGAAGCCGCCCTCCTCAAACCCTCTTTAGAACTGGATCAATCCATCTTGGGAGAATAGCCTGGTGTGGTCTGCCCCGCAATCAATGGCACAATCAATAGGCTAGGGATACACAGGTACAGGCATGGCGCAAGGTACAGGGCAAACGGATCGCAGTAGCTCAGTGTCAGAGCATATCATAGCTGATCGGCGTTTAAAGATGATCAAACTCCGGGGCCTGGGCATCAACCCCTATGCGTATCAATTTGACCGCACTCATCACGCCGCTGACCTCCAGGCCAAGTATGCCGAGTTAAAAGATGGCGAAACCGTTGATGTTCAAGTGGCTGTGGCCGGCCGGATCTTAAATCGGCGGGTGTTTGGCAAATTAGCCTTTTTTACCCTGCAAGATGAAAGCGGCACCATTCAGCTTTATCTCGATAAACAAACCATCCAGGCCAACATGGGCGAAACCGACCCCCAGGCCTTTGATCACCTCAAACAACTCACGGATACTGGGGATTTTCTAGGCGCGACAGGAACAATTAAACGCACGGAAAAAGGGGAACTCTCGGTTTATGTCCACTCCTACACGATCCTGACTAAATCCCTACTGCCCCTTCCCGATAAATGGCATGGCCTCACCGATGTGGAAAAACGCTATCGGCAACGCTATGTGGATTTAATTGTCAACCCCCAAGTTCGGCAAACCTTTCGGCAACGGGCTTTGATCACCGCCACCATCCGCCGTTACTTAAATGAGCAGGGCTTTATTGAAATTGAAACTCCTGTCTTGCAAGCTGAAGCGGGAGGAGCCGAAGCTAGACCGTTTATTACCTATCACAACACCCTGGAGATGCAGCTTTATTTACGGATTGCTACGGAATTACACCTGAAACGGTTGATTGTCGGTGGGTTTGAAAAAGTCTTTGAAATGGGGCGGATTTTCCGCAACGAAGGTATTTCCACCCGTCACAACCCAGAATTTACCAGCATCGAAGTGTACCAGGCCTATGCTGACTACACCGACATGATGACCTTGACGGAAACCTTAATTACCAATGCGGCTCAGACCGTTTTAGGCACACTCCAGCTTAACTACCAAGGCCAAGAGATTGATTTAACCCCGCCTTGGAAACGAGTGACGATGTTTGATGTGGTGCAAGAGGCTACAGGTGTCGATTTTCGTAAATTTGATGATTTAGCTACGGCCAAGACCGCCGCAACCCAGGCCGGGATTAGGGACATCAGCAAATGCGACACCATCGGCCGAGTCTTGAATGAAGCCTTTGAGCAAGCGGTAGAACCCAATTTAATTCAGCCCACATTTGTTTTAGATTACCCGGTGGAAATTTCTCCTCTGGCCAAACCCCATCGATCCGAACCCGGCCTGGTGGAGCGGTTTGAACTGTTCATTGTCGGCCGGGAAACTGCCAATAGTTTTTCGGAGTTAACGGATCCAATCGATCAACGTCAACGTCTAGAAGCCCAGGCCGCCCGCAAAGAAGCTGGAGATTTAGAAGCCCACAGCATTGATGAAGATTTCCTCGCCGCCCTCGAACAGGGAATGCCACCCACGGGGGGCCTGGGGATTGGAATTGATCGCCTAGTGATGTTGTTGACGGACTCTCCCAGTATTCGGGATGTGATTGCCTTCCCCCTGTTACGGGCTGAAACCTGAAGCGGGGCCTGGGATAACATTGAGAGTATGCCAAGGCTTCTAGGTATTCTATCCATGAAAATCCTGGAAACCGTTACGGGTCGTCGGGTTGCCTGTCTCACGTTTGGCAGAAATGACTATATTATTCATCCGGATTATTCATCCGGCACCAGAAGGAGGGTATTGGGCAGAAGTTCCAGCCTTACCGGGATGCATTAGCGCAGGAGATTCTCTTGATGAAGTGATGCAGAACTGAGAAGAGGCAATTCAAGGCTGGTTGAGTGTTGCCAATAAAATGGAACCGATTTCATCTAAGGATCAGGTTGTCGAAATTGCAGTCTGCAATCTGTCCCTGGCAAGCAATTTTGTCAGACTTTAGAGAGAAAAGGGTGGGTGTTACAAAGAGTTACGGGCAGTCATCCCATTTAAGAAAACCGTGAGTCAAATAAAATCATTTCTCTGCCAGTCCACCGTCATCAAGATTTAAAAATTGGAACCTTAAGAGCCTTGATGCAAGCGGCGGGCCTGGGAGAGCCGGATTTGTAGGCAAGCTACAGCAAAAAACGTTAGTATCTTAGACCGCCCCTCATTTTCCATCTTCCGTTTGCAGTCACTTCATTTTCCTCAGGATATCTATGAGTCTTCCGATTGTTGCCATTGTCGGCCGCCCCAACGTGGGTAAATCTACCTTTGTCAATCGTTTAACTGGGGAAATGGCGGCCATTGTCCACGATCAACCCGGTGTCACCCGTGACCGCACTTACCGCCCCGCTTTTTGGCAAGATCGCGAATTCGTGGTTGTCGATACCGGGGGCCTGGTCTTTGGGGATGACAGTGAATTTTTACCCCTGATTCGGCAACAGGCCATGGTGGCTTTGAATGAGGCTAAAGTGGCGATTTTTATTGTGGATGGTCAGACCGGCCCAACTGCTTTGGATTTGGAAATTGCCGATTGGCTGCGACAACAACCCGTGCCCGTTGTATTGGCCGTCAACAAGTGTGAATCCCCTCAGCAAGGCCTGGCCCAAGCGGCAGAATTTTGGCAACTGGGCCTGGGGGAACCCTTTCCAATCTCCAGTATCCATGGCAGCGGCACAGGGGAATTGCTTGATCAATTGCTAGACTACATTCCACCCACAGCAGCAACAGAAAGCCCAGATGAAATTCGGGTTGCAATTGCCGGTCGCCCCAATGTTGGAAAATCTAGCCTGTTAAATGCCTTTTTAGGAGCCGAGCGGGCCATTGTCAGCCCCATTTCCGGGACAACCCGAGATGCGATTGATACTATTGTTGAGCGGGATGGGATCACCTATCGCCTGATTGATACGGCCGGGATTCGGCGGCGTAAAAGTGTGGACTATGGCCCGGAAATGTTTGGAGTTCATCGCGCCTTCCAGGCCATCCATCGGGCTGATGTGATTTTATTTGTCTTAGATGCCTTAGAGGACATTACCGAACAGGATCAACGCTTGGCGGGGCACATTGCCGAACAAGGGCGGGCCTGTGTTTTAGTCGTGAATAAATGGGATGCCGTCGAAAAAGATACCTATACGATCAATGACTATCGCGACCGGATTTACCAACGCCTGAACTTTTTGGATTGGGCCGAGGCCATTTTTGTGAGTGCGCTGACAGGGCAACGCCTAGATAAGGTGTTTGAGTTGATCAACCAGGCCGTGGATCAACATCGCCGCCGAGTTAGTACTGCGGTTGTCAATGAAGTTGTCCAGGATGCAACCAATTGGCACAGTCCCCCGGCGACGCGGCAAGGTCGGCAAGGCAAAGTCTATTACGCCACCCAAGTTAGTACCCAACCCCCAACCATGGCTATTTTTGTCAACGACACCAAGCTGTTTAAGGAAAACTACCGCCGCTATTTAGAAAAGCAATTTCGCGAACAACTCGGCTTTAAAGGCACCCCGATTCGCTTACTTTGGCGTGGAAAAAAGCCCCGTCATAGTGTGTCCGAATGACGTGATCCCAGCCCAGAATTGCCCCTGGGAGCCAACTTATACTCATTTTGCTAAGGAATGAAACACAAAAATCCTGAAAACCATGACAGGGGTCGGGTTGCGTGTCCCAATTTTGGCAGAAATGACTATAATTGCTTAGGGAATTAAGCCCAAAAATAAACCCCAAGAACGCAAAGCTCCTGAGGACATTGGTATTAAAGAATAAAGTCTTGGATGAAGAATCCAATTGAAGTTAGTAGAGTTCTTCTTCTTGATGGGTCAAGATGGTGCAATCAGATTTAGGATAAGCAACACAGGTTAAGACATAACCTTTTTCAATTTGATCATCATCCAAGAAGGATTGATCGGATTGGTCGATTTCACCGGAAACAATTTTGCCAGCGCAAGTGGAGCAAGCCCCAGCCCGACAGGAGAAGGGTAAATCCAGGCCTTGTTCTTCAGCTACATCCAAAATGTATTCATCATCAGGTACATCAATGGTGGTATTCAGGCCTTGAGCCTCATTGATCAATGTCACCTTGTAGGTTGCCATGCAATAGTCCTCTTCACTTACGGAAACGGCATTAGAGCAAGTGCAGCTTGTTTCCCTAGATGATTAGGGGGCAAAATGCTCCATCTTTGATACTAGGGGAAAATCTCCATTTTGGTAGAGATAGGGGGCCTGGATTCCCAATGGTTTTTGCAAAGGGTTTCATTAGATATATTCAATTTACTTATCAGTCCCCTCAGGTTAACGGCGGCGGCGGGCTGGACGTTGGCTTTGGCGGCGGTTGAAGTCGTAACTCATCTGCTCAAAGATATCTCGCTGTAACCAGGGATAATCCCCTACCCAGAGCCGATACCGCGGCAGGTAAACATCACTAATTTTGTCGATATCTTCTAAATTGGAACGCCGAGACATAACCACCATTTCCACCCGATCTCCCGCCCGAATAACGCGATGTTGGGGACTCAGCCGGGCCTGGAGTTTAGTTTCAAAGCCAGTTTCATCGCCAATTTCTAGATTTAAACGCCGCTCCCGTTTTTCGACAATCACCAATTCCCCGCGTTTATCCACGGATTCTTCTTTGCCAATCAACTCTTCGGTGACATACACATCTAAAACCTGGCCTTGCCAAAAGCCGCTGTAGTTAAACCGGCGATAGGTTTGGTTGCGAAACGTGGCCATAATCGCTGGCCCCCATAGCCAATACAAGCCCGCCACCAGGCCCGCCACCAATTGAATCCCATGCCCGACATAGCTCAGAGGAAACCACACCGCCACCACAGCCACAACTGAGAAAATCACGCGCCTCAGGAAATCTGAGATTTTGCCCCAGGTAAATCGATATTGTCGCCCGGTCGCCACTGCTGGGATCAGTTGTTCAAATTTTTGCCGAGTCAGGGGTCGGAGCATGAATCACAAGCCAAAATCTCAGGAGTGGCAACAGCCATGAAAGGGGTCTCCTCAAATCTTATAGTCATTTCTGCCAAAACTGGGACACTCAACCCTACCACCTGTAACGGTTTCCAGTATTTTAGTGTTTTATTCCCACGCGATAATAAAAACAGAGTCCCATCGACATCTCCAACACACAGGCTCGACATCGGGGAAGACAAAGTGGATGCGGCAATGACTGGAGAGGTCTAATGGTTAATTCAGCCCGCTTCAAGTGTCCTGTCTGTTGCGGATGTTTGCTGAGTGGATCAATCTAGATGCGACCTCTGGGCAAACTCTTTTCTCCAACACAGGTTCTCAATGTCCATATCTCAGGAATTTACACGCAAACCATCGCCTATGCCTTGATCCCGATATTTTTATTTTGTTATGTTTTCATGACATTAGATCAGGATTTTTTGGGGAAACTGCCGATTTTGGGGATCAAGTCCTTAACAGATCTTGACGAAACTTGGAGTCACCGGACAGACTAAGGTCATTCTGGATGTGAAATGTCTAGGGGATTGGGATCACCATTGATTGCCCAGGCCTGGTTCAGATTCAGAAGTGACCTCGGTTAACTAGGAGGTGTGAAATGCCAAAAGAACAACCTGCCTTGGAGGACATGACCCTACGCCAACTGCGGCGCGTGGCCAGTGAATTCCAAGTCTCTCGTTATAGTCGGATGCGGAAAGACCAGCTTTTAGAAGCAATCCGCGAAAAACAAGTTGTTGTTCCCGCTACCACCCAACCCGTCCCCCCTAAATTGGAGTCTCAAGAAAAAGTGGAAGCTGCTAAATTCGATCTCGGGCCTGCTGTTGATTTAGATGAAGCCTTAGCCACTGTGGACACGGGCCTGGGGGATTTACCGGGGGGCTATGGTGAAAGTCGGATTGTCTTAATGCCTCGGGATCCACAATGGGCCTATGCTTACTGGGATGTGCCCAACGATCATCGGGAAGAACTACGCCGTCAGGGTGGGCAACAACTTGCATTGCGAATTTACGATGCCACCAACGTCAACTTAGATAGCCAAATTCCCCACAGCGTTCAAGAATATCCCTGCGATGAGTTGGCGCGGGAGTGGTATTTACCGATTCCTGTCAGTGATCGGGATTATATTGTTGAAATTGGTTATCGGTGTGCCGATGGTCGCTGGTTAGCCCTGGCCCGTTCTGCCTCAGTCCGGATTCCCCCGACCTATCCCTCCGATTGGATTTGGGATCAATTTATAACCGTGGATTGGGATATGGATCTCCGCGGTAAAACCCTCTTCAACTTGGGTACACCCGAAACGGCTGCGGCTGAAGCTGGGGCTAGCCCGATCTACGACAGCATTTTTGCCATGGCTCAGGGCGTGGAAGCTCAGCGGGTGGCCGGCTCTCTCTACGGCTCCATGCAAATGATGCCCACCTCGGCTGAAATGTTGCCAGCTCAGGCTATCAGTTCCTACGTTTTCCCCTCAGGTGTGGGCTTGTGGGCGGTTCCGACAGCCTCCGGATTAACCATGTCCGGTGTCGGTATCTCAGCCTCAGTCCCTCCAATCAAACCGCGGCAATTCTGGTTAGTTGCAGATGCAGAGTTGATCGTCTATGGGGCCACGGAGCCTGATGCCACTGTCACCATTGGCGGCAAAGTGATTGAGTTAAGTCCCGATGGTACGTTCCGGTTCCAGATGTCCTTCCAAGATGGCTTGATTGATTTCCCGATTAAAGCCGTTGCGGCCGATGGTGAACAAAACCGGGAAATTCACATGAAGTTTACTCGGGAAACCCCAGCTCGCCGGACGAATACCAAAGCCGAAGCGGTGCAAGAATGGTTTGTTGATGGGGAGTGGAAAACCCCTGTCTAAGCCCGACTTCAGCCTGAACTAAACCAAATGAACTAAGTTAGCCCTGGGATCACCAGGGTTTTTATTTGGCTATTGATCAGCTTTATTTTCCAGAACTAACTAGATCTTCTTCTGTGTCCAAAGACTCGAGCATTTCTGGGTGGATGGTCAACACCAGTTCATCGGTCCCTAAATGACCGCCACTGGCTTGCTTCTGTGACCATTTTTGATAAAGTACCGCGGTCGCTGCTCCAGTTACAAATAAACCGGCCCCAAAGCCAAGAATGTTCGGCAAAGAGTTGCCTGAGCCACCGAATATAGTACTGTTTTGAGAATGGGTTTGATGGTAGCCACAGGCCTGGGCGGCGGTAACCGGAGCCATTAAGAATGAACCGATGCCAACTAAACCTGTCAGAGTGAAAAATGTTGTCGCCCGCATGAGGAATTCTCCCAAACCAGGACAGAGATGAAAGGCTATTGCTATTCCGGTTGTAACACAACAATCCCCAGGCCTGGGCTTAAGAGACGTTAAAGTTTTAAATTTTTTGTAATGCTGTTTGGTCGATGCTAAGTTCTTCCAGGCTCTTGCCGTTGGGTTCAATCCGAAACGTCAAGGTGATCACTGCCCCCAATACCGCTGTCCCCGCCAAAATATAGAGCAAGGTCGTCGTCCCAATTTCTGCGCGCAAAATCGGAAAGAAAAATGCCGTCAAAACCGCCCCCACCTTAGCAAAGGAAGCGGCAAACCCCGCCCCCAGTCCCCGAATTTCTGTGGGAAACACTTCTCCGGCTAACACATAGGTCATGGCATTGGGCCCCAGGTTATTCATAAAGTTGAACAGCATAAACCCAGCAAAGATTAAATACACGGTCAACTCATGGTCATCGGGTAAATCTGCCGCCAAGGACGCAATCAACAGACCCGCCGCACAGCCCAAGAACCCGATGATCTGTAGGGGAATTCGCCCAATCCGATCCACCAGTGGGATGGAAGCCAAAAAGCCAAGCAGGAGGAATAGATCAATCACTCCCGAGCCTTCGGCGGCAATCATGTCCTGAAAAATAAAGTTGGTGTCCGTCCGGGTAAACAGGGTCGCCAGAATGGTCGGGGTAAAAATCCCAATTCCGTAGGTCGCTAAGTCCTGCAAAAACCAGGGAACTGCGGTTAACACGGTGGCCCGAAAGTAGGGGGGCGAGAACAAGGCCTTAAATCCGAGTTTGGCAACGGCCTGTTTGACCATAACGGGTTCATGCTCTAGGGCAACCGGACGCTTGAGTAACTTTTGGGCAGAGCGATGGGCTTCTTCGATTCGGTTTTGGGAGAGTAACCAATGGGCGGATTTAGGTAAGGTTGTCCGCAATAGAAAAACAATCAAGGCGGGAATGACTAACGCGGCATACATCCAACGCCAGGCCTCAACCTGGGGATAGGCTTTCAACACCCCCAGTCCTAACAACACCCCACCAATCGCGCCCAGGGCTTGAAAGGCAAAGGCGGCCAAAACCATCCGCCCACGAAACTTACTGGGAATGGACTCGGAGACAAAAATATGAGCAACCGGATAATCTGCCCCCAAGGCCAGGCCAACACAGAAGAGGAAAAAGATTAAGGCCCCCACATTCCAGGCCAAGGCAGCTAAAGCTAAAAAAACCGTAAAGATCGCCATTTCCCAGACGAAAACAAATTTCCTGCCCCAGCGATCGGCCAAATTCCCAAAGACAGAGGCCCCGACTAAAATCCCAAACAACGTCGCTGCCGACAAGGCTCCATCTAAGGCCGAGGGTAAGTTAAAATCTCGCTCCAACAGCGGCAAGGCCACCCCGGTAATGAACACCACCATCCCCTCAAAAAATTTGCCAGAGGCAGCGAGGGCCCAAATCCGCCATTGCACCGGAGTCAGGGGACGCGGGGGGGACTCATCAATATAGGCCTGGAGACTTTTTCGGATGGTGGTGTCCATATACCCAGAGCCTTGGGGTTAGATCACAGCTTCAGATTCCGCTGGTGTAGCCGGCTGGGTTCGTTCCAAGTCTTGCAAAATTGACAGCACCCGTGTCCCCCGTTCTAAGGAGCGATCTTCAACAAAAACAATTTCGGGCGTGCGCCGTAACCGTACCCGTTGCCCAATTTCACTGCGAACATAGCCCGTTGCTGCTTTTAAGCCGGCCATGGTTTCTGTGCGGACTGCCTCAGTGCCGTAAATACTGACAAAAATTTTGGCGTGTTGTAAATCTCCAGAGACAATCACCTCGGTGACGCTGACCAGACTGGCCCCCACCCGCTCATCTTTGATGTTGTGAACCAGTAACTGACTCACTTCCCGGCGAATCATCTCTGCAACCCGTTCAACGCGTCGTGCTGGGGCCATAATTTTTCTCCTGAATCGGGTCTGGCAACCTCTATCTTAGCCAATTCAGTTCGGGCTACTCCTGAAAAATGGAGAGAAGAATATAATCAAGTGACCATTTACGGCGTTTTGTTCATGGTTCAACCGACTCATAAATTCAGTGCCCAGGCCTGGCGACAGTTTCTAGCCATTGCTCAACCCTACTTTTTCCCTAAAGACGTCAAGCGCAGTGGGGCAATTTTCTTGCTCTTGCTGGTCTTGATCATGGCGTTCATGTTTGGCGTGCTCTTTGTCTTGGTTAGCGGGGTGACATTGGGGTTAAATGCCCTTTTCCCTAAAGAATTTGGTGAGATTGCTGGGGGATTAGTCAGCACAATCCAGAGCATTATCACCTCACCAGGCCTGGGGATTATTGCCGCCACCTTAATTGTGCCCGCCGCAGTCTTTATCTATTTACGCCGCCATACATTGCCCCGCAGCCAGGCCTGGATGTTATTGGGCCTCCTGCTCATGCTCTCCCTCTCCGTCAGTGGTTTGAACGTGATCATCAGTTATGTGGGGCGATTTTTCCAAACAGCCTTAGCTGAAAAAGATCAACCGACGTTCTGGCGGTTTTTGTTTGTCTATGCTGGCGTATTTGTCGTGGGGACACCCATTGTCGTCATTTACCGCTATGTTCAGCAATATTTAGGCTTGCGCTGGCGGGATTGGTTAACCCGGAGTTTTCTAGAGCGGTATTTCCAAAATCGGGCCTACTACACCATTGAATCCCAGGCCATGATTGACAACCCCGACCAACGGATTACAGAAGATATTCGGGCCTTTACCCAAACATCCCTGAGTTTTTTACTGATTATTTTAGGGAATGTGATTGATTTAATTGCCTTCACTGGCATTCTCTGGTCAATTTCCCAAACCTTAACCGTCACCCTCGTGGTGTATGCCTTGGCTGGGACAATTGTGACAATTTTGATTGGACAACCGTTAATTGGCCTCAACTTTACCCAACTGCGGCGGGAAGCGGATTTTCGTTATGGCCTGGTGCATGTGCGAAATAATGCTGAATCCATTGCCTTTTATCGCGGGGAAAAACAGGAATCCTTACAGGTGCGGCAACGCTTTGTGGAAGTCTTACGCAATTACAATTTACTGATTGGCTGGCAACGAAATTTAGGCTTCTTTACCACCAGCTATGCCTACTTAGTTGTCATTGTGCCGCCCTTGATTGTGGCTCCCATTTATTTTCGGGGTGAGATTGACTTTGGGGCAATTTCCCAGGCCGGTTTTGCCTTTAGCCAAGTCTTAGGGGCGTTATCCATTATTGTTAGTGAGTTTAATAATTTAAGTGCCTTCATTGCCGGAATTGAACGGTTAGCTGGGTTTACTGAGGTCTTAGACCCTGAGGCAGATGCAGAAACACGCCGGGAAATTACCCTCACAGAAGCGCCCCAACTGGCCTTGAAGCACGTTACCGTGGAAACCCCCAATTACGAGCGGACATTGGTGCGGGATATTTCCTTGGCGTTGCAACCGGGAGAGAGCCTGGTGATTATGGGCCCTAGTGGCGTCGGAAAAAGTTCGTTGTTACGGGCGATTGCAGGGTTGTGGCATTCCGGCTCTGGAGAAATTATTCGTCCCACTCCTGGAGATGTTCTGTTTCTCCCCCAACGCCCCTATATGCTCCTCGGTTCCTTACGGACGCAACTACTTTATCCCTTGGCAGATCCGCAAACCTCAGATAATGCAATTCTGGCAGCACTGCGGGAAGTGAATTTGGAGCATTTACCGGATCGAGTGGGCGGCCTGGATGTCACTTTAGATTGGGCAGATGTGCTGTCTTTGGGTGAACAACAGCGGTTGGCCATTGCGCGCTTACTACTTAACCGCAGTCCCTATGCCATTTTGGATGAAGCTACAAGTGCCTTAGATTTAGCCAATGAACAACGGGTGTATGCCCAAATCCAGGCCCAGTCAACCAATTACATCAGTGTTGGTCATCGGGACAGTTTGCGCCAGTTTCATGACTATGTTTTGGAATTAGATGCTAACCAGGCCTGGCAACTGTATCGGACAGACTTAGGGAGTGATCAGCCAATTCCAGTAACTTAAAAAATCATCGAAGAGAATTTATTGAGCTGCAAACCAAATCGGACGTTGCCCTAGTCTAAGGGATTCCTAAACACAGTAAACGACATATAGCCAGTATCGATCAAGATATGTTCATAAATTCCTTCATCAATAATCTCATCGGTCACTTTCTTGATCGGAGAGTTATTCACTCCCTTTGCGTCATACCAACCAAAGTAATCATGGAGGATAAAATAACCACCGGGACGTAAAATCCAGGGCACATAGTTATAGACATCCTCTTTACAGCCTTGATAACTGTGATCCCCATCAATAAAAATCAGATCAGCTACGTCATTAATCGTGACCTGATCGGAGCGGGCATTGATGAACTCAACATAGGAGAGCAGATTGGCCTGGGTCAGGCATTCAACCGCTTCAGGCGTTGGAAATGGATCAATGGAATATAACTTCCGGTCATGGTGCTTCTCGAATTCTTGATAGTCAATCTCGGGGCGTTGCTTGTGCTGTTGTGGTTCTTGCCAACCCAGATCGAGAAACCGTAAAGCACTGGCCAAACATAAGGTCGAAAATCCCTTAAATCGGCCAATTTCAACCATTCGCCTAGCGTTGATACTGACAGCCAAGGAAAATAAAGTCATACCCAGGCCCAACTCTGAACCACCGGCCGACAAAGCCGAGCGCATGAAACCAAAAAAGTCGCCAAAGTAGCCATCCATGGACTGAACGTTATGGGGTAGAAGCTCAGTCTCCATTGATTGTTCAGGGCTTTGATGACTCATCACACACCATAGTCCGCGCGTACTTGGGTTAACGGTAAGTTCCATTGGGTCTCAATCGGCCATTGATCGGGATTAAAACTGGAGTTACGCCCCCGGCTCATGGCCTGGTTTAATCGGGTTTCTAACTCTGCTGCTGGCATGATGTTTTTTTGCAAGATCATCTTGGTGGCCTGGCGTTTGAGAGCCGCATTAAGGGGATTAAACCCACCACTGCCCAATAAGAAGGCCTGGACTTCTGCTTCCCCCACTAAGTCGGTGCCATAGCCCGTTAACACATGGACTGCATCGTGGAGTTGTTTGCGCCGATGCCCCGTGGTGAATGGCTTAAGATTATTGGTTTTGAGGAATTTACTCAGTTCCTGTCCCAGGGTCCCAGGCGGTAGGGTCTCAATTTGCGCCAAGTTGACAAGCTGGCCTGGATCAACCTTAAACAAACGGCTAACCGCATCCACCGCCCCGAGGAACAATTCAAACCGCTCTTGGGGATTAGCCAATTTTTGCCGAATCGAAGTCATACTCAACCGTCCTTTTTGAGAAACGTCAACCTTTGATAAATCTTAGAAATTTTCAACTCAGGTTTGCGGTAGGGTATCTAGTGGCATCCGTGGAGAATCTAGATCAATGATCCAACTATACGGTGGGGCGCAAACGCGGGCGGCAATTGTTCGCTGGTATCTGGAAGAACTGGCTCTCCCTTACGAATTTGTTTTACTCGACATGAAAGCCGGTGCCCATAAAGGGCCTGAGTTTTTAGCAATCAACCCGATGGGGAGAGTTCCCGCCCTTGTTGACGGTGAATTTAAGCTCTGGGAGTCTGGGGCAATTTTGTTATATCTCGCTGATACCCAAGGCAAACTACCGGCCACTGCCCAGGCGCACGCTTTAGTCTATCAATGGGTCTTGTTCGCCAATTCCACCTTGCCCCTGGCCATGTTAGGAGAGGCGAGAGAAACCCAGCTACCTCACTTACTCACGGCCGTGAATGGCGAGTTGGCCGGGAAAAACTTTTTTGTTGGTTCCGGGTTGACCGTGGCGGATGTGGCGATGGGGAGTGCACTCAGTTATGCCCAAATGTTCTTCAAAATTGACTTTTCCCCCTATCCAGCCATCCAGGCCTATTTAGAGCAAATCAGCCAGCGGCCAGCATTTCGCAAAGGCTTAATGGGGCAAGGCTAATGCAAGTGCAGTTTCGTGAGATTGATCCCTTTGATCTGTGGATTTGGGTTGAGTTTGCCGATTTTCCCAGTGCCATTGAACAGCAGTATTTGGAAGAAGTGTTTAACTCCTGGTTTTTCCTGGGCAAGTTGGGGGGGTTTAATGCTGAAAATTTACAAGTGCAAGATACGGGCCTGGAGCTTAGTTTTATGGAGTATGACAGCCAATCCCAGGCCAGTGTGTTGGTGGCTCTGATGCACAACATGGGCGAGTTTGAATACCAAGACCTCTGGGGCCGCTGTTGGTTTGACCTGGGAACCAGCGATGCCCTTGCCCTAGATGTTTTGATCAATGCGCTCAATCAATTCAGCCTGGACTATGTCCCCCTGCGCTCCCTGATCATTGGCGGTGAAAATCCGGATTGGCCCCTGACTGAGCGCGAATGACAGAATTTTATCTCCGGTATTAAACCCTGAAAAATTCCTCAAACTCTGCCAGTTGGTGCAAGACTGAGGCCTGGGCATCGGTTATTGCCGCAGCAATCATGAACAATATTGACAAAAATCCTCTCAACATAAATTCACTGAGCAAGTTTTCTATACTAGGCGTGTAGCTAATTTTCCCACTCTTAAAATCGACCGTAGCCTCAGGCTGCCCAGCGAGACTTGTCTCTTGAGGGTTTGCATCGCAATTTTGCCGTTGCCTTCAGCTATTTATTTGTTCTTGGAGTTAGATCCATGTCCGATCCGCAATACCCGCCCCCCCCAGGCCCCCCACCGCGCATGCCCGCCGCCGCCCCGCCGCCCCCCGGTCGCCCCGCCGCTGGGATGCCCAGCCAAACCTTGCCCTTGCCCGGCCCGCCCCCCCGGATGCCTGGGGTTGTTGCCGCCCCCCCCGTTGCCCCCCCCCCACAAGCTAGGGGCCAAGTTCAAACTGCCCCGCCCCGGCCTGGAACAGCCGCCCCAGCACAAGTCCCTGCCCGCCGCCCGAATGGCCCAACGATGGAGCAACTGGTTCGGGAAGCCTTTGAGAATGGTTACTCGGATGTTCACCTTGGCGTTGGGGAGTCTCCCCGCTTTCGCGAACGGGGGCGGATGATCACAACCAATCATCCGGTGACTGATAAAGATACCTTTAATTTTTGGTTGACCGAGATTCTCACCCCACCCCAAATTGAGCAGTTTTGGAGCCATTTAGAATATGACGGAGCCTATCAATACGAAGGCATGGCCCGGGTGCGGATTAATGTGTTTATTTCCCTGAAAGGCCCGGCCATGGTCTTGCGGTTAATTCCGCTAAAAATCTTGACGATGGAGCAGTTGGGCTTACCCCCTGTTTTTCGGGATCTATGCCACTACCACAAGGGTTTGATTCTGGTGACCGGGCCAACCGGTTCGGGGAAATCAACGACTCTGGCAGCAATGGTGGACTACATCAACACGGAAATGCCAAAGCACATTATTTCCATTGAAGACCCGATTGAATTTGTTCACCAAAGTAAGCGAGCCTTGATCCGGCAGCGGGAGGTCGGCATTCATACCCTCCAATTCGACAATGCCCTGAAAGCCTCCCTCCGGGAAGATCCAGACATTATCCTGATTGGGGAAATGCGGGATCGAGAAACGGTGAACACAGCCCTGAAAGCAGCCCAAACCGGTCACTTGGTTTTTGGGACGTTGCACACCAATAGCGCCGTGAAAACCATTGAACGGATTCTGAACCTTTACAAACCGGAAGAACAGGGACCGATGCGGATGCAGGTGGCGGAATCCTTAGTCGGGGTGATTGCCCAGGGCCTGGTGCGTACGACCGATGGGAAGCGAGCCGCAATCCATGAAATTATGATTAACACAGATGCGATTAAGGACTACATTCTCCGGGGTGATGTGGAGGAAATTGAAGCGATTATTCCGCAATGTTCCTATGACGGGATGTGTACCTTCAATATGTGTCTCTACGAACTCTATGAGTCGGGTCGCATTGACGAGGAAACGGCTTTGGAAAACTCACCGAAACCGAACGAAATGGCCCAAATTCTCCGGGGCCGGATCTAGTTCATGGGGGCTGGGCCGCACACACAGTCTTGGCTTTACAAGGGAATTGCGCTGTTTACCCCAGCGTTTGACTTGGTCTATGGCCTGGACGTGACGAAGCAAGGGCGCTGGCATCATCAGTTATGCTCGGCGTTACAGGCCCTGCTGGAATTACCGGAGCCACCCCTTTTTCTTTGCCCAGGCCTGACTGCGACAGTGGATTTTTGGATTGATGAGGGAACACAGCAGTTATCGGTTGTTGCCGAAGCCCATCCCCTAATTTGGTCGCAACGCCCAATTCTCGATGCCCTGTTCAGTCGGACTGAGTTACCCAAACTCCCCTGGCGCAAGGTCATTAGTCCCGAACCAACCGCTGACATTCTCACGATTGAAAGCTATCGCCCTCGCTTTCCCCAACTCTGGGAATCCCACAATTTGGTCTATGGCCTGGAACTCCTCCCCCACTCCCCCCCACTCCCCCCCGTCATCCAGGCCCCACCTTATCTATTGCGCCTTTATGTCTCTGGGCATTCTGTCGCCACTGCTCAAACCTTAAAAAACCTCCACGCCCTTTTGCCTCAATGTTTAGATACTCCTTACACCTTAAAAGTCGTGGATGTCACCCGCCAGCCTGACTACGCCGAAGCCGATCAAGTCACAGCAACCCCCACCTTAGTGCGCGTCTCACCTCATCCGCGGCGGCGGCTGGTTGGGAAGTTAGATGACTTAGCTAAGCTGCAATGGCTATTAAATAGTCAAAGTTAAGTTAAGACCCCCTGCCAGTCACCTAAGTCGTGCAGGAAATTTCCTCGACTTGTTGATTAAACCGGAGATTTTCGCTGTAGTCCACCGGCACATCAATAATAGCTGGAACATTCTGGGCGAGGGCTGTTTTCAGGATCGGGATAAAATCCTTAGCTGATTCCACCCGATAGCCTCTTAAGCCCATACTCTCCGCTAATTTGACAAAATCAGGGTTACCAAACTTGACAAAGGCCGATTCGCCAAAGTAACGATGTTGCTTCCACTCAATCAGGCCATAGCCACCGTCATTAAAAATAATAGTGGTGAAGTTTGTCCCCACCCGCAGGGCAGTTTCTAGCTCTTGAAAGTTCATCATAAAGCCGCCATCGCCTGTCACTGCCACCACATGCCGATTGGGGTGAACTAATTTAGCTGCCATTGCCCCTGGAACTGCAATCCCCATGGCCGCAAAGCCATTGGAAATCAGACAAGTATTGGGCCGTTGACAGTGGTAATGCCGGGCGATCCACATCTTATGGGCCCCCACATCGGAAATAACAATATCTTCCGCGCCCATGACTTGCCGGAGATCGTAAATCAGTTTTTGGGGCTTAATTGGAAAGCCTTGATCATTCGCATATTTCATGAAGTCGCTGACAATCTCTTCCCGCAAATGAACCGCATACGGGATAGGTTTATCCTGGCGATCAGCCCGTTTGAGAATTTCATAGAGGGAATCAGAAATATCACCCACTACTTCCGTTTCGGGAATATAGCTGCTGTCAATTTCGGCATGGCTGCTGGCAATATGAACGATTTTGATTGTGCCTTCAGGATTCCAGCGTTTGGGTGAATACTCAATTAAGTCATAGCCAATAGCAACCACAACATCCGCATGATCAAAGCCGCAACTGATGTAGTCCCGTTGTTGTAACCCAACCGACCAAAGGGCTAGGGGATGTTCGTAAGGAATACCGCCTTTGCCCATGAAGGTATTGGCAACTGGGATATTCAGTTCCGTGGCAAAGTGAGTTAAGGCGGCGGCGGCGTGGCCGCGGATGACCCCATTCCCAATCAAAATAATTGGATTGATCGCATGGTTAATCAGTTCAGCCGCGGCCTGGACACTTTGGAACGAGGCATAGGTCTTTTCCAGGCTACTGGGCTTGAGGGGCTGGCCGGTGGCTGGCATGGCAGCAATGTTTTCGGGTAGGTCAATGTGTACAGCTCCGGGTTTCTCGGCCTGGGCCAGCTTGAAGCCGCGGCGGACAATTTCGGGGGTAATACTGGGACGAACTATCTGAGCATTCCACTTAGTCACCGGGCTAAACATGGCCACCAAATCTAGATATTGATGGGATTCGATGTGCATCCGGTCGGTGCCGACTTGTCCAGTGATCGCAACGAGAGGTGCTCCATCTAAATTGGCATCTGCTACGCCGGTCATCAGGTTCGTTGCCCCAGGCCCCAAGGTGGAAAGGCAAACTCCGGCTTTACCAGTCAAGCGGCCATAGACATCAGCCATAAAGGCTGCCCCCTGTTCATGGCGGGTGGTAATAAATTGAATTGAGGAGGTACGCAGGGCCTGGAGAACATCTAAATTTTCTTCACCGGGTAGGCCAAAAATATATTCCACTCCTTCATTTTCTAGGCACTTGACTAACAGTTCTGCCGTATTCATGGTGAGATTTCACTCCTGATGGTTGCGGTCTAACTCCCTCACACTCTCTAATTTCTACTGTAGCCTTGTCTTTGGGGGATACCTAGGGAAATTCTTTTAGAATCCACTCACTGGTGCGGTCCCCCAGATCGAGGGGAATACTGACGGCTTTACCGAGGCGGGGTTTCTCCCGGGTGGTTTCAATAAAACTCAAAACTTGTTCAACACAGCCCCAGGCCTGGAGATATTGGACAATCGCGTTTAAATGTTGTTGATATTCGAGCGGATCACTGGGGAACGAGGCCTGTTCTAGGTAACGCCACATCACTTGTAGGAAAATCTTGCCTTGGGTTCGCCGCAATTGCAGATCATAGGAGCGCCCCCACTTGCTCAAGAGTTTTTGCTGTAACTCTGCCCCGGTCATAAGCTTGCTCAACAATTCCCTGATGTGCCTGCCATACCCTACTCTAGTCTCTCCCATAGTCATTTCACTGAGGAATGGCACACAAAAATACTGGAAACCGTTACGGGTCGTTGGGTTGAGTGTCTCATTTTTGGCAGAAATGACTATAAGCTTATGGGACTAAATGGATTCAGATCAGATAACGTTTAAGCCACTGCAAGAAACCCTGGGAGAAGTAAGCAGACTAAGATAAAAAAGACTTCTCAGACCGTGCCCCTATGACTGCTGCGACTGCTCCCGCTGTGAACCTGCGCTATGCTTACTATCCCGGTTGTGTGGCCCAAGGCGCGTGTCGGGAATTACATCTCTCTACCCTTTCCTTGGCCCAGGCCTTGAACATTGAACTGGTGGAGCTGAAAAAAGCCGCCTGTTGCGGTTCGGGTACGTTCAAAGAGGATTCCTGGCTCTTGGAAGATACGGTCAATGCTCGCAATATTGCCCTAGCTGAATCCTTAAATTTACCCTTGCTCACCCATTGCAGTACCTGTCAGGGTGTGATCGGCCATGTGGATGAACGGCTCAAGGATATGCAAACCAGCCAACCCGACTATGTTGAGCAAATCAATAGTCTGCTGAAGCAACAAGGCTGTAGCCCTTACCAAGGAACCACGGAAGTGAAGCATATTCTCTGGGCGTTGGTTGGAGATGTCGGCCTGGAGACGTTGGCAGAGAAAGTAACTCACCCTCTCAATGGCTTACGCTGTGCGGCTTTTTATGGCTGTTACCTCCTGCGGGCCCAGAAAACCTTGCCCTTTGATCACCCGACTCACCCCCAATCCCTCGAACAGGTCTTTAGGGCTGTGGGCGCAACTCCTGTTGAGTACTCTGGACGGACGGAGTGCTGTGGTTGGCCCCTCGCAAGCTATGCCACACCGGAATCGTTTCAAATGGCTGGGGCCAGACTGAAAGCTGCTATTGCCGCCGGTGCCGATTGCATTGTGACCCCTTGTCCGTTGTGTCATCTCAATCTCGATTCCCGGCAGCCGGAAATTGCAGCGGTTATGGGGGAAGCCTTGGGTTTACCGATTCTGCACCTACCGCAACTGGTTGCTCTCTCCCTTGGGGTATCGCCAAAGGCGTTGGGTCTAGGTAAGCACATTGTCAGTACCAGGCCCCTGTTAGCCAAGTTGGGACTTGCTTAAGTTAGAGCTATCCCCAGGCCAAGATCGACAACAAATAATTTTTGTGAATTTTTAAATTTTCGGCAAGATCACTAGGCCTGGATTTTTGAGAGGGGAGCATAGATTTTTACTTTGATTGCCATGCTATAGTCATTTCTGCCAAAAATGAGACACTCAACCCAACGACCCGTAACGGTTTCCAGGATTTTGGTGGTTCATGCCTCAACGAAATGACTATAATTTCGGATACCGATGATGATCCCCGCTTGACAGAGGCTGAACAGGCGCGTTTAGATGCGGGTTAGGTTTCGGTGTTGTTGTTCTACTTGAGTGGGCTGATGACTTTTGGTATCTCGAAAGCAATTTCTCAGGAACACAATGCCATGCGTGAGGCCGAGGTGTTGGTAATGAACTTAACTGATGTGCCGATGATGGGGGTAACGGCCGCCTTAGCCATTGAGAATGCGATTCAGGATGCCTCTAGCAAGGGCCTGGCTATTAGTTGAAGTGAGTGAAAAAGTCCTCAAACGGTTCGAGCGGCCGGGTTTGTTTAATTATGTAACGGCGGATCATCTCATTTCTGATCGGTTGACGGCCCTGCAAACCGCAGTCGCTAAGCTGGAAGATCAGGAAACGCGGGAAATTATCCAGCAAAACAAGATTTATTTCGGCTAAAGATCTATGGTGGAAGTCTGTATTTTAGTGGCGGTTCTGATTGGCTTTGGCGGTATCATCCTTAAACGGAATATCCTCCTGAAAATCATTGCCCTAGATGTGATGAGTACGGGGATCATTGCTTACTTTGTCCACATTGCCGCCCGGACTGGGGTGTTTACGCCAATTCTCAACCCTGAGAAAACCCTGGCCTATGCGGATCCGGTGCCCCAGGCCGTAATTCTGACCGCGATTGTGATTGGCTTTTCCACCCAGGCCCTGATGTTAGTGGCGGCCATGAAGCTGTCGAAAGATAACCCCACCCTGGAACTAGACGAAATTGAGCGTCACTATCTGCCATGAGGGATTTGACGATTATTTGGGTGCTATTGCCCCTGTTTCTTGGCCTGGGGAGTTATCTACTGCCGCGGGTGGATCGCTATTGTCTGGTGTTGGCGGTCTTGGCTTCCCTGGCCTATGGACTCCAGGCCCTGTTTAATCCCACTCCCCTGGCCTTCGAGGTGTTGGATCACTTTGGTGTCAGCCTGCTGGTGGATCGGCAGAGTAGTTTTTTTATCCTCACCAATACATTTGTTACCGCGGCGGTGTTGGCTTGCTGTTGGCCCTTGGCGAAACCGGCGTTTTTCTATGCCCAGTTGCTGATTCTCCACGGTAGCCTGAATGCAATTTTTATCAGTGCTGACTTGATCAGTGTCTATGTCGGTCTGGAAACCATTGCTCTGGCGGCATTTTTGTTAATTGCCTATGGTCGGAGTGAACGCTGCATTTGGGTGAGTTTGCGCTACTTGTTTGTCAGTAGTGTCGCCATGTTGTTCTATCTCATGGGAGCCGTCCTGGTCTTTCAAGCCACCCATTCCTTTGCTTTTAGTGGGTTTCTCCAGGCCCCGATTGAAGGGATTGCCCTGATTTTTCTAGGATTGCTGACCAAAGGGGGCGTGTTTATTTCCGGCCTGTGGTTGCCAATTACCCATGCGGAAGCGGAATCTCCTGTGTCGGCCATGTTGTCGGGGGCGGTGGTCAAGGCGGGGATTTTTCCCTTGGTGCGCTTGGGGTTGATGTTTGAGTCCTTAACGCCGATGTTGCAATTTTTGGGGATTGTCTCGGCCTGGTTGGGGGTGGTCTATGCCCTGTTTGAGACGGATATTAAACGCCTGCTGGCCCTGAGCACAGTCTCCCAAGTTGGCTTTATTCTCGTCAATCCCATCTCGGCTGGGTTTTATGCCCTCGGACATGGCCTGGCCAAAGCTGGATTGTTCTTAACCGCTGGAGCTTTACCAACGCGTCACCTCTCAGAGCTGCAACAAACTGTGATTTCTGGCCCCTTGTGGATAGCCATGACTATTCCAGCCCTGTCGATTTCTGGGTTTCCCCTGTTGGCGGGCTATGGGGCAAAAGTCGAGGCCTTGGAGTCCTTGGGCGGTGGAGCCAGTTGGTGGATGAATGGGGCAGCCTTGGGAACGGTGCTGGTGTTTAGTAAGGTAATTTTTACGCCCGTGGCCTGGCAATCTCAGGGATCCCCAGGAAAATTAACGGCGGGGGCCTGGGCGGCGGTGCTGATTTTGCTGCTGGGCCTGTTGCTCGGGAATGGGTTTTATCTGCCGGCCTATAAACTGGCCAAGTTGGCGGAAACGCTGCTGGGGATTGGCCTGGGTTGGTTGGGCTATGGGCTGATTGTCCGGCGGTGGGGGGTACGATTGCCGATCTTTTTGGAACGATTTGAACAACTGATTGGCCTGATGAGCATTATTTTGACGCTGCTGTTTTTGGGGGCCTGGGGATGATTGGGATTTTGGATTTAACCCTGCGGCTGGTGATCTGGTTTTTACTCACCTCAGATCTGAGCTGGGCCAATATCTTGATTGGGGTGGCGGTGGCCTTGTTGTTGCCCCGGAGTTCTCGGATTAAGTCGCGCCTGAAGGACTGGATGGGGGCCTTGAAAGAAATTATCTGGGCGATTCCGAAAGCCTATGTGGAAGCATTTCAGATGATGCTCCAGCCCCATGACCACGAGGAGGTTACCATAGAGCGCGTCAAACCTAATCGCACCCCAGGCCTGATCTTCTTGGACATTTTTGTGATTACGTTTACGCCCAAAACCATTGTGCTGAACTATCGCGATGATGGCTGGTATGAGGTGCATCAGTTGGCGCGGCGGGATTTACCTGGGGGTGATAATCAATGATCTGGGTCTTGTGGGCGATGCTGGCAGCCTTACTGATGCCGATGTGGGTGGCCTGGAAAGAAGCTGATATTTGGCAGAAAATGTTGGCCTTTGCCAGTGTGGCCACAAAAACTTCAATGATGATTCTGGTGGTGTCAGTGCTGCGGGATGACTGGATGATTGGCGTGGTCGGCGTGATTATTCTCAGCGTCGGGAATGCGGCTTTGATGTTGTTGGCTCAGGTGGTCAAGCGGATTAATGATGTCATGGCATCCCAGGCCGGGGGTATGAGTCAAGTCAATCCAGGAGGCCACTAATGTTAAAGGCACTCAGTTATGGCTGCTTTGGCCTGGGGATTATTTTTTGGCTCTGGGGGACTTGGCCCTTATTGTCAAAACGCTCGGTACTGTATAAGCTCCATGGCCTCTCGGTGGCGGATACCTTGGGTTCCCTGACCATTACGATTGGGCTGTTGCTTAAAATTCCCAGTGAGTGGCCGTTGCTGGTTTTAGCCCTTATTTCCCTGGCCATTTGGAATACGGTTTTAGGCTATGTCCTGGCCTACTGTTCCACACCGCCACCCTCGTCTGATCCTGATGCACCCCAGGCCCTTAACGATGTTTGACAAGACTGATCCGACCATTGTCGCAATGATGCTCCTGTTTCCCTTGGCCGCGGGGATGGTAGTATTCCAGGCCAATCCTTACTATGCCCTAGTGACGCGGGGGATTTTAGGGGCGGTGGCCGCGTTGATTTATGCGCTTTTGGGGGCGGCGGATGTGGCCTTGACGGAAGCTTTGGTCGGGACGATGTTGGCGATTACCCTCTATGCGGTGGCGGTGCGTTCTTCCTTAGTGATGCGATTGGGGGTTTTAGGGGAAAATTGCCAGGGGTCAACTCAGCCATGGATTTGCCGTCCAGTCAACCAGGCCCATTTTGCTGAGATTATTGCAGCCTATCGTCAGATCATTGCTCCCTACCATTTGCGCTTGGAATTAGTCCCCTACGAAACTCTTGAAGCCCTAGATCAGGCCCTTGGTCAGCGGGAAGTCCATGGAATTTGTCGGCCCACCCCTTCTACCATGCCCCAGGTCTTTGCCACTCTGATTCGGATTCCCCGCTTGTTTGAGATTCTCCAGGCCGGCCTGACCCCGACACTCATTCACCATACCTGTTTAGAACTAAGCCCCAGTCAAGCGGTCGGTGAGCCGGACATGGTGGAGGAACCCCAATGAATCGCCCGGTCTGGAAACTCACTCCGATGCAGTGGCTCTATTGCTTGACGGGCCTGGTGTTTATTGTGAAAGTGCTGCTGCTGCCTAATCCCCGCTTAGATTACCCCGGCCTGGAGATTGTCAAAGGGATTGTGGCGGATAGTGGAGTTCCCAATGCGGTGACGGGGGTTATTTTTCGGAATCGGCTTTATGACACGGTGTTTGAGGTACTGGTATTCACGATGGCGATTATGGGGGCCAATTATTTAATGTCCAATGAAAAACCCCTCAGTCGGATTGAGCAATTTACGGATCAACCCTCGATAGTCTTGGCTCGGTTGGGAGCGACGATTGCGGCCTTGGTCAGTATTGAATTGGCAATCCGCGGGCATCTCAGTCCAGGGGGAGGGTTTGCGGCGGGGGTGGCGGGGGGAACGGCGATTGGCCTGGTGGCGATTACCTCATCTCCGGTGTGGATGCAGAACCTTTATCAACGCTGGAACATGGCGACGTGGGAAAAAATCTCAGTCTTGGTGTTCATTATTCTGTCCGGGTTGACGTTGCTCGGCCTGGCGTTACCCTTGGGGGAATTTGGGGGCCTGGTCAGTGGCGGGATGATTCCGATTTTGAATATTATTGTGGCCTTCAAGGTGGCGTTAGGTTCCTGGGCGGCGATTTTAATTTTTATTCGCTATCGGGGCCTGTTGTAGGTTGAGCATCGGGATTTGGCTTGGCCTGGCTGCGGTAAAAAATCCATCCGGCGGCTAAACACAATGTCGTGTTACCCAACAACGTTAACCCGGCCTGGAGTGTCACCAGCCATTCTAAATCCGGCGAATTGTCGTAGTAATGCCAAGTGCAGGCACACATTGCGCTAATCAAGGCGGGTAACATTGCGATTGAGAGCCACGGCCAACCCTGCTTAGGATGCATCTGGCCAAATTGCCAAATCAGCCCAATCGCCACCATCCACTCCAAAACGCTGGAAATATGGATCATCCATGTGGGAATTGAAAGGGCGTGCATGGCCTGGATGTTCTCTTAAATATCTAGGTTAGCCAAAGCAAGTTTCGGCCCATAGGTTTCAATAAATTCCCGCCGGGGCGCGACCCGATCCCCCATGAGAATGGTAAACATCCGATCTGCTTCGGCGGCATCTTCAATTTCCACCCGTTTCATCATCCGGGTTTCCGGGTTCATGGTTGTATCCCAGAGTTGTTGCGGCATCATTTCCCCTAAGCCTTTGAACCGTTGAATCGTGTAGTTGGCATTGGCCGGAAAACTAGCAATATGTTCTTGGAGTTGGCGATCATTGTAACAGTAATAGTGTTGACGACCCCGCTCCAATTTATACAAGGGTGGGCAGGCAATGTAGATATAGCCTTGATCGACTAAGTCCCGTTGATAGCGATAGAAGAAGGTGAGTAATAATGTTCTAATGTGCGCGCCATCTACATCAGCATCCGTCATAATGACAATGCGATGATACCGTAATTGACTTGAATCAAAGTCCTCACCTTTAATCCCCAGGCCAAGGGCGGTAATCAGGGCATGAATTTCGGTGTTTTTGTAGATTTTGGCATCATCAGTTTTTTCAATGTTGAGGATTTTTCCCCGCAATGGCAAAATGGCCTGGAACCGCCGATTCCGTCCCTGTTTAGCCGATCCACCCGCAGAATCTCCTTCCACGATGAAAATTTCCGATTCGGAGGGATCCCGCGAACTGCAATCTGCTAATTTACCGGGCAAGGTTGAGGATTCTAAGACCGACTTCCGGCGTACCATTTCCCGGGCCCGGCGGGCGGCTTCGGCGGCATTAAAGGCTTGAATTGCTTTTTCGAGAATACTATCCGCGGCCTGGGGGCGAAAATCAAGATATTCCGTCAGAGTTTCACCGACAATGGAATCGACAATGCCGCGAACTTCGGTATTACCCAATTTCGTTTTGGTTTGCCCTTCAAATTCCGGGTTGGGAACTTTCACCGAAACAATTGCCGTTAAACCCTCACGAATATTTTCCCCGGCCAGGTTCGAGTCAGCTTCCTTGAGTTTATTGCGCTTGCGAGCAATGGTATTGAGTGTCCGAGTTAAAACCGCTTTTAGGCCCTCTAAGTGGGTTCCCCCTTCATTGGTGCGGATGTTGTTAGCAAAGCCCAGTAAGCTCTCGTTATAGGCATCGGAACACCACTGTAACGCTACTTCCACTTGGACATCATTTTTTTCCCCTTGGACATAGATCATCTCAGGATGCAATGGTTCTTTGTCCTGGATCATGTATTGGATATATTCCCGAATCCCGCCTTCATAGCAATAGACTTCGGATGTGGGAGTTTCGCCCCGCGCATCAACAAACTCAATCCGAATGCCAGCATTTAAGTAAGCGAGTTCCCGCAAGCGACTGGTGAGAATCTTGGCATCAAATTCAATGGTTTCCGTGAATATCTCCCGATCCGGGAAAAAGGTAACAGACGTTCCCCGGCGATTTTCTGAACTTGGGCTCGGTTCCAGGCCAGTCATCGGTACACCGCGTTCATAGCGTTGAGTAAAGACCGTATTATTGCGCCAGACTTGAACAATTAACCATTCAGAGAGGGCATTCACCACCGAAACCCCTACCCCGTGCAGCCCCCCGGAAACTTTATAGCCGCCATCGCCAAATTTACCCCCGGCATGGAGCACCGTCATCACCGTTTCGACCCCAGACAGGCCCGTATCAGGATGCACATCAGTGGGAATGCCGCGGCCATCATCAGTGACGGTGACAGAGCCATCATGATTCATCTGAATCGTGACATTGTTGCAATAGCCCGCTAAAGCTTCATCAACAGAGTTATCCACAACCTCGTACACTAGATGGTGGAGTCCTTTCGGGCCAGTGGTGCCAATGTACATCCCAGGCCGGGTACGGACAGGCTCTAACCCTTTGAGAACGCGTAACTGGGCGGAATTATAATCCAGCGACATGGAAACTCCTTAACGGTCAATCCCAGGCCCTTTAACGAGGCAAAACTGGGACTCAGGATAAATCTAAGTAAAATTCTAGCACAAAAGGGTTAACGGCGATTCACGGCGCACTAGAAGGGAAAATTAAAGAGGGGATGCAACCCGGTTTAATTGTCATTGCTGGCCCCACGGCAACGGGAAAATCACAAATTGCCCTAGAGCTAGCCCAACGCTTAGAAACCGTGATCCTCAGTGCTGATTCCCGCCAAGTCTATCGGGGATTTGAGATTGGGACAGCAAAACCAACACCCGCCCAACAAGCCCAGGTTCCGCATTATTTAATTGATCGTTGTAATCCTACGGAAACCCTCACAGTCGCTGAATATCAAACCCAGGCCCAGTCCTTAATTAAAGCCTGTCATGCTCAAAACCAAACCCCTTTATTAGTCGGTGGCACAGGTCTTTATATTCAGGCCATTACCCATGGGTTAAGCATTCCCCCAGTTCCCCCACAAACTGAACTAAGGAAGCAATTAAGTCAGATTGGCCAGGCCGAAATTTATCAATGGCTGCAACAGGTTGATCCCCAGGCCACGCAACGGATTCACCCCCACGATCACGTCCGCACTCTGAGAGCCTTAGAAGTTTTTTACGTCCTCGGTCAGCCCCTATCTACTCTTCAGAAGCAACAGCCGCCAAATTATCCGATTTTGTCCCTAGGCCTGGACATGACCAATTTAGATCGCTATACACAGAAAATTCGCCAGCGGACAGAGCAGATGATTGAGCAAGGCTGGTTAGCGGAAATTGAGCAGTTAGTCAATCGATACGGCTGGGATCTGCCCTTATTACAAACCCTCGGCTATCAGGAAATGGGGCGTTATTTGAAAGGTGAAATCACTCTTGCCCAGGCCATTGAGGAAACAATCTTACATACCCGCCAATTCGGTAAACGCCAACGGACTTGGTTTCGCAATCGGATGCAATTGGCATGGTTTAATGCTGACTCTCAAGATGTGATGGCACAGATGTGGCGGCGGATTCAACAGTTTCGGGGCCTGGTGTGAAGTGAGAGTCAGGGTCGCAATAAATTAATACTGACTAAGGGGTAGCGAGGTCTTGGGGAGGAATGGCGGCAATGCATTGGACTTCCAGAAGTAATCCGGGCATCATGAGTGCAGCAACTCCAATCGTGGCACTGGTATAGGCCGTGGACGTTAAAATCTGCTTTCTCGCTGCCACATATCGCTGACCATTGTGCTCTAAATCCACGATAAAGCTGGTCATCTGGAGAATATAGTCCAGGCCAGAAGCCGCCGCCCGTAAAATTGTCTCAATATTTTCATAGGTCTTGACGGTCTGGGACTCAATATCACTGCTAACAAGGGAGCCGTCGGGATTTAATCCACTGACCCCCGAAAGATAAAGGGTTTCGCCATACCGAACGCAGTTTGTAAACCCAAATGGTTCATATTGGAGCACGTTGGGGACGATGATCGTTTCTTTCATGTTGAAGCCTAGCTAAGGAATTACCAATGAATCCGGAGGAATTTACACCCCAACCTTCAGAACCGAAATCCGATGCCCTCTTCACTGATCGACACATCCAGAGGTTTTGATCATATCGTTATTTAGGCTAGGACTATCAGGCTAATTGCTGAAAGTATTGATACTTATACGTTTTCTAAAATGGAGAGTAGGGAATTCGAATCCCTGACCTTTGCGGTGCGATCGCAACGCTCTACCAACTGAGCTAACTCCCCAGGCCTCTGACGGATCAGGACTAATATTCTAATATACCGAGAAAGACTGGGCAATTTGCCGATAGCGATCTTCAATCTTGGGCCAACGACTTTCCGGGGCCGACACACTCAGGGTAAACACCTTGCCACGACTCACAGCAATGGTTGAAACATTATGGCGTTGTTGGAATTGATTATTAGTTGTCGGAATCTGGACTAAATATTCCAGCGAATAGTAGGTTTTTGGGCCAACTTCCAAGGCACTAGCCGAGAGGAGTTCCGCATTCCGGCCAGAATCTTTCGGGGCAATCACATTCCGCATCAGCCGTTGGCCAACTTCTTCCGGGCCACCCAAATCTGCCAAGGTTTTACTGCTACTCGTTGGGCTAACCACAACACTGACATTTTCCGAGGTTTGAATAATGTCGTGAAAGACCACATCGGCATTACCTGAGACCTCTACTTGCACCCAGCCAGTTGGATAGAGAAACTCATAGCCATCAATGCTATCAATGTAGGCTTGCAAACCACCAGCAGCATTGGCCGCACAACCACCCAACATCAAAACAGCGACTAAAATCAATACCGAAAACAACCGTTGCACCATACCAGCGACCGAGAAGGATAAGTTGAGCATAAAGCAATGAGCTACCTGGCATCTAGCACTAACTAGAGAATGTGCAATGGCAACCCTTACTAGGCGGCGGTTTTGGCTGTATCCCCCTGAATTGTCAGCACAGAGCAATGGGCATGATGCAGCACATAATTACTGACACTGCCTAAGAAGAGTTCACTCAGCCCCTTTAAGCCCCGTCGTCCCAAGACAATCAACTCTGCATCCCACTCATGGGCTAGGTTACAAATTGCTTTCCCGGGATCCCCCAAGGCCTGGGTAAATTCGGTGGCTACCCCAGCAGCAGTGGCGATTTCTGTAAGATTCCGGAGAATATCCAGGCCCCGTTGTTCAAAGGCTTCCCATTGTTGGGTATATACTTTCATCACTTCTTCATGCAAGCCAATGTAAACCCCTGTTGCTCCCGGCGCGGCAAAAATCGGATCCGGATACGCTTCATTCATCGGGGACATGACATGGACAAGCATCAGGGTGGCTTGATTGGCCTGGGCTAAGGCAAGAGCTTCTTGAAAGGCTTTATCCCCTAAATCAGTGCCATCGACGGCCACGACAATTTTTTTAAACATTTTGGTTACCCATCCTCCCAAGAGCGCAGCTGCAAAACTCTGTCCTAATCTAATTATCTCGATGTGGGGATGATTAATCTCTGGAATTTCACCAGAGTTGATAAAAATCGTAAAGCTTAATAAATTCTTAACTGGTTCTTGACCTCAGCCCCTTGGAATTCATCATGTTTAGCCCACATTTAGCCAGTACAGCCGGGGTGCAGGTGCGCGAAATCCAGGCCCATCAGAGTGATAAGGTAAGGGTTAATCTCATCTGAACTCCACCGTTGCAACCGAGGATGATTGAGGCATGTTGACCTACTTGCTGGCCTGGGCTATGGCATTTGGCAGTTTGGGACTATATCTCACTGCATTCTTTTTTCCAGAACTCCATCGCAAAAATGATTTGATCCTGAGTGGAGCTGGCCTATTTTTTGCCCTGACTTTATTTGTCTATGCTGAGCGGTTACGGGGCGGTTTACTTTTGGGCGAAACAGCAGCCGTGGCCTTAATTCTCTGGTTTGGCTGGCAAAGTTTAAAATATCGCCGAGAATTAACAGATCCCAAGCTCAAAACCGATGACAGCAAAGCCCAAGACCTTTGGCAAGCAATTAAATCTGTCTTACCCGGCCAAAAAACAACCGAGGATGGGATTCCGACTAATAAAATTGCCGGGCAAATCTCTGACTGGGTGAGCCGGGTTGATCTGGAAAAACTCAAAGGTCAGTTCCAAGGCGTTCTCAAAAAAGTCCCTCTGCCAACTGCTTCCCCTACAGTCCCTTCTGCGACCCCGACACCCGCCAGCGATAACCAGGCCCCGGATTGGGACGAAGAACCAGAAGCAGCACCCGCCAGTGAAACAGTTGAATCTCCTGCTGAAGTCGTAGCCACCGAAGTGATTACCACAGTCTCAGAGATTATCCCAGAAGTCGCTGATGCTCCCCTTGAATCGGACACCGACACCACTCCCATACCAGAACCCGAATTTACGCCTACCCTTTCTCATTTTTCTGAAGCAACTAATATTATAGAATCCCCCCAGGCCTGGTCGGAAGAATCCATTAATTCCCCTGCTGATGTGGATGAACCTCAGCCTGAGCCGTCCGAACCGGAACCAGTCGTAGCCGCCGAGAGTTTTTCTGAGGAGATTAGCTCCGAGCCAGAACATGTAGAGACTATCGAGAACGAGTCAGAACCTTTTGAGAAACCTACTTCAGAAGCTGAATCACCCGCCTCTGACTATGAACATCTGGAAGAATCAGCCGAAGTCCAGGTGCAACACAGTGATTCTGATTGGCCCCCTCGTGATCATTCAGATATAGCAAATCCCTCTGATTCTCAGTCTTAATTCAATTGTTGCCGAACCCCTTGATAGCGATTGGCATCCAGGCCACAGTTGGGATCTTGGGGTGTATTCGGACAGTTGTTATTAATTCCAGATTGAATCAGTTGTTGGGCAATCACGACTCGATCTGCCGCTGCCGGATGGGTGCTCAAAATCGCGGGTGGGGCCGGTTTCCGAGCGAGTTTACTCAAGAATGATGGCAGGCCAGTCGGGGCGTAGTTACTACGAGCTAAGAGGATCAACCCAACCCGATCTGCTTCTAGCTCATCCTGACGGCTGCGGGGCCGGCGAAAGGCTAGCTCTGTTGCCATAAGAACCCCTTGATCTCGATCTAAACCCACTGCCGTCAATAATCCGCGGGCCATCAAGGTTTGTTGCATCTGCCGAATCACATGGCGCTGTTCAATATGCCCAATTTCGTGACCAATGACACTCGCCAGTTCCGCCTCATTTTCCGCCGTTGCGATCAGGCCAGTCGTGACATAGACAAAGCCCCCCATTGTGGCATAGGCATTCACATTCCGGTCGGTAATCACTTGAAACGTGTAGGGGATATTTTTCCGATCTGAAACCGCCACTAGCCGCTGCCCAATTTGATTGACATAGCTTTGCAGATTGGGATTAGAGTTGACCCGCATCCCTTGCCGGAGCATTTGTTGATTAATCTGCTGACCAATCGCCACTTCTTGCTGGGGGCTGATATTGGAAACTTGAAGTAACTGAATCCCCTGAAATAAAATCCGATCAAAAATACTCTGGGCCTGGGCCGTAAGGGGATGTAAGCAGAGGGTTAGAGCAAGCGTAATAGCGGCGATACGGATCAACCACCGGCTCTGGCGAGGCGTCACATTCACGGTTTTAACAAAGTAAATCTCTGTCCCATAAGACTCACCCCATTTTGGGAAAGTTCCAACTGGCCTGTGCCATTTCTAGGGTCAGGCCCCATGATAGGCTGTCTGGAGGATGGGGAGGCTTTGACGGATATTCCACGGCCAACTCTCCCAATTTTTGATCTTCTGAAGCTGCGTTGAGACAGAGGTTATGGCATTAATTGATTCCCAAGGACGGTTGTTTGGCAAGTTCAGCATTTTAGATTTGGGAGCGGGCCTGGTCTTGGTGCTGGTGGTGATTGGCCTGTTGATTGTCCCGGGCAAGTCTGGAACCTCGATTGCTCAGAGTGCTGCCAGTAAACCCATCGAAGTCGATGTGCTCGTGATTGGCCTGGGGACGCGGGATGCCAAAGGCCTTGTAAAACCTGGGGAAAAAGCCAATTTTATTATTCGCAATCAACCCTATGGGCAGGTGGATATTAAAGCCGTAGATTACTTACCCCGTACCGTCACGGTTTCACAACCCGATGGCTCGGTCAAAGCCTTACCCGATCCCCGCCCTGAAATGGGTTATAGCAGTAATGTTTTGTTGACCCTAGAGGGCAGGGGACAAGTAACATCCAATGGCCCGGTGTTGGGTAATAGCAATGTCAAGGTCGGCACCCCCGTCGAACTCGATAACCCCAATTACAATGCCCGCGGTACGGTAGTGGATGTTCGGGTTGGCTCTTAACTTTGCTGATGGGATTGATTGTGATGGTTAAGAGAATCAGCAAAGCAATTTTTTAACCAATGAGCCTGAAGATTATCTCACCCAAGTTCTTTAGACTGTTTAACGCTGACTTCCTGAACGTTTAAGCAGCGAGAGCATCTCAAACCCTAACACTGCCTTTACCAGGCTAAACTCAATCAACGTCTTAAATTCGTATTGACTCTAAAATTTTTGATTGACAAAAATTTGGATTATTCCAAAGAGAAAAGCTCCAGGAGTCTTGCCGTGTTTCGACCCTGAAGCTTTCTGTTTGCGAATCACTCCTCACTAAATTCATAGTAGGCCTGGCTACTGATGAGGGTGTAAACTGGAGTGCCACTTTTATGATCGTCACCGCCCAGGCCTGGTTAAGTCTGCAATGAAAACATCCCAGCTTCTTTCGTGAGCCAGGGCAAGTAAACGGATCGAGTACATTAGAAGGGTAAACAGCCGTCACTCATCCATAGCTCCATGGCGTTACAGCACATTGTCTATGAAGAAGTTTTGGTGCGCTACACGGATCCCGCCCAAGCAACCCATCTTCTGCGCCAATACCGTCCCTATCTGGAGACTGTGCCGAGTATGCGCCGTCCCACGGAAAGTTTAATTACAATTCCTCATCCAATTGCCCAAATTCAACGCAGCCCCAATGGTCGCGAGGGTAATCGTCAACTCAGCGTGGCAGCTGTCCAACTCCCGTGCGATCTAGTTTTTTTAATGTGCGACCCAGAGTGGCGGGTAAAAACCGATGTGGAAATTTTGATCTTTCTTCACCGTCCGGGAGAGTATTTTAGTGATTTACTCGGGCGTTGGCGACAAACTCAGGTGCTTTTGCAGCGGGGCTATCACTGGGAAATGCCGCTTCATCATCAAAATATTTTTAGTGAAGGTGCAGAACGCCGTCTCCCCCTGTTTGTCCTGTTAGATTACAGCAGTGGTCGAATGAAACGGGGAATGCAGGCAGCCCAATTACCTCACGTTTTACTTCAGATCACCAGCCCTAACCTGGAACAGGCCAAGAGTCAGGCATCCAAGAGCTAAATAATTTTTGACAGTAGTGTATAAATCAACAAGAACACCTGAGCAACGACCACCAGGCCAACCGCTGCCATCATTGCGACGATTAAGCCCGAGATACCAACTAGGGGTAAAAATGGTAAAACCCACAATAACCCAGCGGAAATAGTGGCAATCACCAACTGCTCCCACGTTTCAATCACCCCTTTGAATTGCAGAAAGATGAATAATGCCAAGAGCGCGCCCAGCCCACCGGCGATTACCCCCATGGAAGCCCAGCCCTGATTCAGTAGCCCATACCCCACCAGGCCGAGCACTCCACTCTCAAACCCGGTAAAAGCAGCCCCACCTAGAACTTTGACGATGGGCAAGGGAGGCGCGGGAGATTTGGGGGGCCTGGCTACCTTAGGCGGTTTCTTGGGCTGAGGGCGTGGGGTAATTGTGGGCTGATTAATGTTGGCACTGGAAGCCGCTGGAATCGGTGGACTGGGAACCCCCACTGCCCCTTGAATACTGGTGATCACTGCTGGCAGCGGGGCACTGACGGTTGGGACTGGTTGGGGATTTGTCGGGGCGGGGCGGGTGGGAATTGGTGGAGTTGTGGGAATAATTGAACCTTGGGTTAAGGCAGTATAGACATCACTGGCTGACTGATACCGCTGACTGGGGGCAGGCATGAGCATTTTGTCGAGAACTCCGGCCAAGTGATCACTGACTTGGGCAGAGGAGCGCCACTTCCAAGTGTTGTGGAAAGCATCATAGAGTTTATCGGGGGGTTTACCAGTGAGCAAGACCAAACAGGTAACGGCCAAGGCGTAGAGATCGGAACTGGGAAAAACCTGCTCCCCGCGACTTTGTTCCGGTGGCGCAAAATGGGGCGTGTAAATTCCGGTCATTTGTTGTGGGCCGGCAATGGTAGCCAGTTGTTTGACTGCGCCAAAGTCCAATAAGTAGAGCTGCGGCTGGCCTGGAATTTTTGTCTTATTCGGGTGTTGGCGCATGATATTGGACAGCTTAATATCCCGGTGAATCGAGCCACTGTCATGGACATACTGCAACACGGGCAAAATTTCCCGCAACACCTGAATCACCTCTGCCTCAGTGAATGTCCCCTTCGCCGCAACTTCTTCTTCTAAGGTTTCGCCATCAATAAACTCTTGGGCAATGTAAAAATAGGGTTCAGGCTGACCGGATTGCAGATTCGGGGCATCTACCTCAAAAAATGCAAATAAGTCCGGAATTTGGACATGGGTTCCCAAGTGTTCTAGGACTTCCCCTTCCCGTTCAAACAACTCTTGGGCTTTGGCGAGAGTCGCTGGGTCTTGGGTATTGACAACTAATTGCTTGATAACGCATTGGCGCAGTTTTGGGGTATCTAAGTCGCGGGCCAAGTAGGCGGACCCGAACCCACCTTGCCCTAACACCTTTTGCGGCACATAACGGCCCCGCAGAATCAAGGGCATGCCACAGGCAAGGCAAAACTTCTGGGGAGCTTTTTTGCGCACGGCCGGATCGTCAAGTTCTGGAAACGTATTAAGCGGTTGGCGACAACCAGGCCGGGTGCAGTGAACTTGCATAGTAACTGGCAAACCCCTTAAGCGGTAAGGCAGCAGAATTAAGGCGAAATTGACTCTATCCTATCTGTTTGGGAGAGTTTTTCGGGCTAGACCACTGGGGAAACTGGCTCAATCGGGGGAGGAGCGAGGAGTTCTTTCAAGGGGGTAGAGTTTGCCGTTAAATCCGGTTTCAGTTCTTGAAAATCACGGCCTAGCTCAAAGGTGGCAAATTGGGGTAAGATTTCCCGGCAGAAGGTGTCCGCCGCCCGTGACCGATAGCGATTGGGATTGGTAATCAGCGAAAGAGTGCGCCTGATCACCACGTTTTCAATTTTGATGCAGCGCATATCACCCAGTTGGAGTTCCTTATCAATCGCAGTTACCGATAAGAACGCCGCCCCTAACCCGGCCTGGACAGCATTTTTAATTGCCTCAATCGAGTTTAGTTCCATTTCCACCTTGAGCCGGCGGGGGTCAATATTAGCCCGCAACAGAACCTGATCAATCACTTTCCGAATTGTGGACTGGGCATCTAAGGTAATGAAATTGAGTTTATAAAGATCTTCTTTCGGGATTTCATCCGAGATGGCTAAGGGATGATTGGCGGGCAAAACCAAGGCTAATTCATCTTCCGCATAGGGAGTGATGCTGATGGATTCTGTAAGCTCGGCTGGGACTTCCCCACCAATGATTGCAAGATCCACTTGCCCATTAACTAGGCTCCAACAGGTTCTGCGAGTGGAGTGGACATGCAGTTGGACAGCGACTTGAGGGTAAGCTTCGCGAAACATTCCCATCATCCGCGGAATTAAATAGGTACCGGTGGTTTGACTCGCCCCAATAATCAAGGTGCCGCCTTGGAGCTTTTGCAGATCATCCACCGCCCGCACAGCCTCTTGGCAAAGGGAAAGAATGCGATCCCCATACTCTAAAAGCAGTTGCCCCGCCTCGGTGAGTTGGGCCCGGCGGCCACCCCGATCAAAAAGAGGCACATCCAGTTGCTTTTCCAAGTTTTGAATTTGGAGACTCACCGCTGGCTGAGAGATATAGAGACTTTCCGCAGCCCGTTTAAAACTTCCCTCCGAGGCAATTGCCTTAAGGATACGCAACTGATCCAGGGTAAAGGGAAGATCGGTCATAGGAAAACCTAGGCCTGAGCCATAGAGGAGGAAGCAGTTCGCCGGAGAAACGGTTGATAGAAATCGCAGCTAAGAGCGTTGATAAGCTTAATTGCCCATTGTGGCAGCTTAACTGACCTCGGCCAATAGGTTAAAGCTACAATCTAGCCAGGCCGAGCGGGTAATGGTAGCACTGGTGGAAATGTAGTCAACTCCAGTCAGAGCTACAGTCCGAATCGTCTCTTGCGTGATGTTCCCAGAGGCTTCGATGGTGACGGCTGGACGCTGATGCCGAATAATTTCTACGGCCTGGTTCATCCGCTCCGGGGGCATGTTGTCGAGCATGATGATATCGGCTCCAGCTGCCAGGGCCGCTTGGACTTGCCCGAGGGTTTCTGCTTCCACCTCAATTTTTTGCGTGAAGGGAATCTCAGACCGAATTTTCTCGAGGGCAGCCGCAATGCCCCCTGCCGCTTGAATGTGATTGTCCTTAATCATGACTGCATCATCCAGGCCCAGCCGATGATTCACCGCCCCGCCCACTTGGGTAGCGTATTTTTCCAGCAAGCGTAATCCTGGCGTAGTTTTGCGAGTATCCACCAGTTGTGCGGGTAAATCGGCAATGAGTTCTGCGTAAGTATAAGTCAAGCTGGCAATTCCACTTAAGCGCATCAGTAAGTTCAGGGCCACACGCTCACCCAATAAAAGGGTTTCCATACTGGCGACGACCCGAGCAATAATTTCACCGGGCTGGCATCTATCCCCATCCTTTAAAAGATATTCAATTTGCGCAGTTGGCTCGAGCAGGTTAAAAATCCGGGCAAACACAGGCAGTCCAGCGATAATTCCCAATTGTTTGCTTTCGAGTTCGGCTTGCCCCTTAACTTGACTGAGTCCCAGAGCTTGGGTTGTGCGATCGCCGCGGCCAATGTCCTCCTTTAACCAGGCCTGGAGGTGATCATCTAAGACTAACCAATGGGGTAGAATCGCCACAGGTTATAAATTCCCTTCGTTACAGCTTGCCTCTACTCTAAGGCTAAACTACACCTAAACTGTTGTTTCAAGGTTGGATCATGTGAGCCTCAAACGGCGCTGGGATCAACAACTTCTCCGGGCAATTTATGCTCGCCCGGGTCGATTACGCATTGCCCTCCAGTATCGCGGCTCGGTGATTCCCGCGATTATGCCCCCGGTACTCTTGTGTGCTGGAGTTGGCCTGGCGATCAGTGTGCTACATGCCTACATTCACCCACTGAACTTACCTGTCCTCGGCAGTATCATTCCGACCGTCGTTCTCGGTCTATTACTAGTATTTCGGACAAACACAGCCTATGAGCGCTACTGGGAAGGTCGCAAACTCTGGGGAATGATGGTCAATACGACCCGCAATCTCAGCCGTTTGATGTGGGTTTCAATTCCGGCCGAGACTGAGACTGAGCATCGGGCCAAAATTGCCTCGCTCCATTTGATCCTGGCCTTTGCGATGGCCACCAAACAACATCTGCGCCAAGAACATTTGGATGAACTGACACCCTTTTTAACTCCGGCCCAGGTCCAGGCCCTAGCTACGATTCAAAACCCACCCCTACGCATTGCCTACTGGTTAGAAGATTATCTCCATAGCCAATATCGCCAAGGTAAATTACCGCTCTATCAGTTAACGGTGTTAGATGAGCAACTCCAAGTTTTAGTCGATGTCTTGGGTGGTTCGGAGCGAATTTTGAAAACCCCCATTCCCCTGGCCTACGCCATTCACCTCAAGCAGTTGCTGCTTCTCTACTGTCTGCTGTTGCCCTTTCAACTGGTGGCCCAACTGGGAATTTTTACGGGCCTCGTCATTGGCTTGATTGCCTTTACACTGTTTGGAGTTGAAGAAATTGGCCTGGAAATTGAAAATCCCTTTGGGCGTGATTGCAATGATCTGCCCCTGGATGCCATTTGTGACACTATGCAGCAGAATATGAGGGATTTGATCCAGGCCCCCAGTTTGCCCTTAGCGACCAATCTCGAGATGAATTTGACACCAGACGATTCTCCAACAATGAGTGCTTTTGACAGGCTCTCCACTTCCAATTCCGGCTTGAAAACATCCTGATAACCAGCAAGAATGAAAACCCATGCCAGTCGAAGCCAGCCACCAAGCTCCTTAATCTTTGTTTATGATGGAAACAACAGAGATAAACCAGTTGATTCAACCAACCATGGCTGAAAGCCTAGGCCAAATCGTCTAGAGTATCGTTAAGTTTTTTTGAAGTGCATTGTGTAAGGTATACCCGTGTTCAGTTCTCTCCCCCCTGTCACCTCAGAACCAATCCGCTCCTTAGATGGGGCCATTGAACGCTGCCAGGCCTTAGGAATGCGCTTAAGTCGTCAACGGCGGGCGATCCTGGAACTGTTGTGGGATTGCCAAGAGCATCTTTCTGCCCGCCAAATTTACGATCGCCTCAATCGCCAGGGCAAAGATATTGGTCACACCTCGGTCTATCAGAACTTAGAAGCCCTTTCCGAACAGGGGATCATTGAATGTCTTGAGCGGGCTGATGGTAGGCTTTACGGCAATATTAGCGACACCCATAGCCATGTGAATTGTCTTGATACCGATAAAATTTTAGATGTCCATGTCCAACTCCCCCCAGAACTCCTCGCCAGCATAGAAGCGGAAACTGGAGTGAAGATCACCAACTACCGAATTGATTTCTACGGCTATGAACAAAACCCCTAGCTCAAGGATGTAACCAGAGTACAACTTGGTAGAAGTTCTAAAATTAATCACCCTAAACTGATTAATCCTGCTGTAAACAAGGCTGGCGGGAAAATGACTCTAGGATTTCTTGCACGGCAACTCGAATGTCTCCTTGGGTTGTTTGGGGATCGAATCGCTGTCGTAATTCCCCACCTTCAAAAAATAAGAGGGTTGGCAAGCTGCGGAGGCGATAGGTTCTGGCTAGGTGGAAATTTTCATCCGCATTGATTTTGACAATTTTGAGGGAAGTTGCTCCGTTGGCCTGGAGTTGGTGCAGAATTGGCTCAATTAATCGGCAAATGCCACACCAAGGGGCCCAAAAGCTGACGATAACAGGCGTATGAGATTGAATAACTTCTTGATAAAAATTATTTTCATTAATTGACTTCACTATCGTAGCCCTAGCTTTAACTTGGGATCATGCTACCAGTGTATTGCGGATCCTGCACGGTAGAGCAACGGGTGGGCCCACCAAAATAGCCCGACAAAAATGGCAACGCCGACATAGGCTGGCTTCAAAAACTCCTGGAATTGCAGTGTTTGTTTTCCCTGAAAAATCGCCCAAAAGGGGATCACCGAGGTTCGTTCTTTAACAGCTAAAAAGCCAGACCCATAGCGAAATTCCAACCGCCGATCCCCATGCCAAACCCCAAAGCAATGATGGGCAATTAACCCCAAGGACGTAATGAAGGTAAACGAAGTCCCGAGCCAAAGGGTATGGGCAATGCACCAAATCACCTGCCCCCAGAGTTGCGGATGGCGGGTAATCCGAATAATGCCCGTTTCATAGAGGTGAACTTGGGGCTTTTGGATGGCGGCAATCTCTAAAAGATTAAAGGTAGCGGGATAGAGAAAAAGAAAGGAAAACGCTGATAACCCCCAAACCAAGGGTTCGATCCCTGGGACAGACTGCACTTGCCAGAGTTGTACGCCGTCGTAGCGATGGGCGAGGAAGTAGGCAATCATCGGCACAGCCAGACTCAAACTAATTAGGGCAAAGAAAACCCGGTAGAGTCTGGGGCCAACTTTTTTTTCGAGGCCAATGCGTAGCGCGGCCAGGCCACTGTGGGCGAGGGCAAAGAGGAAAAGCAGTCCGAGCATGATCCCCTGGGAGGGGGCTAGCCATGTATGTATGTTTTCCACTTACTCTTTACTCTCCCCAGGCCTGGTGTTTTCTCAGGAATATTTGCAATTAGCCTTGGCAAATTTTAGCGAGATTCGGCCCTCTGGTTCCATCCCGGTCGAGTCTGAGGCTGGCCTGGAAAATTGAGATTTCCCCCCAAAAGTTTGCTACGATTAAATTCCTGTGTTCTCAGGTGTGTTTTAGGAGAGATGGCCGAGTGGTCGAAGGCGCAGCACTGGAAATGCTGTGTGGGGCAACTCACCGAGGGTTCGAATCCCTCTCTCTCCGTATTTAGGGCGGTTAGCTCAGTTGGTAGAGCGTCTCGTTTACACCGAGGTTGTCGGGGGTTCGAGTCCCTCACCGCCCATGAAATAACTATCTGAGACAGTCTCAGAAGGCCCATAAATCCTTCCGGAAGAAGCTGGGGTAAAGGTTCGTCGCAATGAGTGGGGAATTCCGTTGATCCAGCATTTCAAACCTTTGCTGTAGCCAGCGTCCCCGTGTATTGTCGGTGTATTGTCGGTTTAGATGCATCATGAGGCACAGGGTTGGATAGGGGCAGGCCAGAGGGACGATTTATTGTTTGGGAAGGGGGGGAAGGGGCCGGTAAAACTACCCAAATTGGGATCATCCAGGCCTGGTTAGAGTCTTTGGGGTGGGCGGCGGCCTTACAAACCCTTTTACCCGATTTAACTTCTCCAATCCTCGTCACCCGCGAACCCGGCGGCACAGGCCTGGGGCAAGGATTACGCCATCTCCTGCTCCACCGTCCGACTGAGATTGCCCCCACCTGTGAACTATTACTGTATGCAGCGGATCGGGCCCAACATTTAGCTGAAAAAATTTTGCCCCATTTAGACGCGGGGGGCCTGGTTCTCTGCGACCGCTTTACGGATTCCACTCTGGCCTATCAGGGGTATGGGCGGGGCCTGGATTTGGAGTTAATTCACCATCTCAATCAAATTGCTACCCAAGGTCGCACCCCCGATTTAACACTGTGGTTAGATTTGCCCCCGGAGCAGGGATTGTCTCGAGCGGAAAAACGGTCGGGTCCACAAGATCGCATGGAACAGGCCACTCTAGCGTTTCATCAACGAGTTCATGCCGGATTCCAGCACCTCGCTGACCAGGCCCCGGAACGAATCATTCCCATTGCTGCCGATGCTCCCCCCGCCCAGGTGACCGCCCAAATTCAGGATTGCTTACGTCAGGCCCTATGTCAGTGGTATCCCCAGATTTCAGCCCTATTGTTGGCCAAACCCAAGCTCGGGAACTCTTAGCCCAGGCCCTGCACCGCCAACGAATTGCCCCCGCCTATCTCTTTGCTGGCCCCCCCGGAGTCGGACGCGCCTTGACTGCCCGGCAACTAATTCGGGCCTTAATCGGACGGGGGAGCAAATCCCTGGAAAATCATCCTGATATTCTCTGGCTAGAGCCAACCTATCTCCAAAACACAAAACTGGCCACTGCGGCTGAGTTGATCGCCCAAGGCCAGAGCCTTCCGAAAGCCCGCCCGCAAGTCCGTCTGGAACAAATCCGTCAACTCAGTCGCTTTCTCAGTCGCCCCCCCTTAGCCGCCCCCCGGTCTGTGGTTGTCATAGATCAAGCGGAAACCATGGCAGAAGCAGCGGCCAATGGCCTCCTCAAAACCTTAGAGGAACCCGGCCAGGCCACGCTGATTTTAATTGCCCCCAGTGAATCCTCACTTTTACCAACCCTGGTTTCTCGCTGTCAACGCATCCCCTTTTATCGGTTAACCCAGGCCGAAATGACGACAGTGCTGCACCAGGCCGGGGCCGGTGATATTTTAGGGATTCCTTCTCTGGTTGAACTCGCCGCGGGCAGTCCTGGAGCCGCAATTCAGCACTGGCAACAATGGCAAACTCTGCCCCCAGGCCTCTCACAAGCTTGTTTGGAGTTAAAGCCACCCCTGACCCTCCGACAAAGCCTGGAACTGGCGCGGGAGATCACCCAAGCCTTGGAGACGGACTCACAAATTTGGCTCCTGGATTTAATGCAGCAACACCTTTGGCGTACTTACCGACGAATGGATTATGTCCAAGTTTTGGAAGAGACGCGGCAACACCTGAAAGCCTATGTGCAACCCCGCCTGGCCTGGGAAGTCGCCTTGATAAAGTTTTCGCAGTAGATTTTTATTCCTGTGTTTTTTGCCTTATTGCGGCAATATTGATTTCAGCCCCTGGGGGTCTAAGAACCGATGAATTGCTCGGGCTAAGTCAAGTTGTTGTTGGCTGTGAGTAGTTGGAAAGCGGGTCAGGGCAATATCATCCCCGGCCTGGGTCTGCAGATAAACCCGATAAAAATCTGTGCCAAGAAAGACTTCTTTTTTGACCGTGACTCGCTGAAGCTGCCCAAGGTGATAGGACTTTTGCCCGAGGGAATTTTTTAGGGTCATCAGGCCCGTAGCTCGGTTCAGACAGCAGACTTCTGGGGAGGTGAGTTGATAGCCCAGGCCCGCTGCCCCCAGCCCCACCAGGCCGATCCCGTCCACCGGGAACTCATAACCCAAAAACAAAAATAAGCCCAGAATTGCGGCAAAGCCACAGAGATACCGCAACCCCACTAACCGTTGCCGCAACACTAAGCACGTCCGATCCTGCTGAATAATGCGCATAATCCCCAGACATCCCCACCGGAGAACCTATCTTGAGTCTATCGAACTGGCCTGGGAGATTCAGAGCTTGACGGAGGTGCGTTGGGGGCTGGCCTGGGGTTCCGGCAGGGTAATGTTCAAAATCTGCTGGTTTGGGGCTGGGGTGGGATGGTGCAGATGAATCCCGATTAAGGCGTCATAGAGAAAGGGGCCAAGGTTTCCCGGCTCGAAAATTCCCAGGGTTTGCTGACAGCCTTTGGCATCTAGTAAGGGTTTGACGGAATAATAGGCGGGCTGGACTTTATACCAGGGAATACTCGGCCAAAGATGGTGAATCAGGTGATAGTTTTGCCCCAAGATGAGAAAGTTCAAAATTGGGCTGGGGTAAACTCGGGCATTGTGCCAACGATTGCGCTCAATATGAGGCCGATGGGGAAAGTAATCAAAAAATAAGCCCAACATTAAACCGACAACACCGGCCGGGGAAAACCAAAAGTTGAGGATATACCCCAAATGCCCGTGATAGGCAGCCCAGGTCACTGCAGTAATCAACAGGCCCCGGCTAATCGCCCACTCCCAGAGTTCATGGCCCCGCCACAGCCGCCGCTGAAAAAAGAAAATTTCATGGTAGAAAAACCGCGGTGCAATTAACCAGAGCGGCCCGCCCTTAGAGACATAATGATCGGGATCATTTTCGGGATCATTAACGTTGGCGTGGTGTTGGATATGGACTCGGGTAAAAACGGGAAAGACAAACCCCAACATTAAGGCACTGCCATGGCCCAAGACGGCATTTACCAGGCGATTGCGATGGGCGACATTATGGGAGGCATCATGAATGACTGTTCCCACCAAGTGTAGGGCTAAGATGTTGACGACAAAGGTACACCAGGCCGGCCAATCCCATTGAAAATGCCCAAGGGTGGAGACAACAGCTAAGCCAATGGCGGCCAGAAACATGATCACTGTGGGGTTAAAATCACCCGGCGGCCCTAAAAATTCCCGATTAATTAGGGTGCTGCTGCCTCCGTCGTTCAAGCCAATGCTCCTTAACTATTTACTACAAAAAAGTAGATAGGCCGATTTACTTAGGTAGATCTATCTCGCTAGTAGTATAAAGGAGATGCTTGGGAGAGGGGGATAGGGATCGGTAAACTTACGGGCTTTAACCATGGCCAATCTGCGGTTGTAATCGCTTCCAGGCCTGGTCTATTTGCACCTGGAGTTCTGCTAAGGTTCCACTGTTATCCAAGACAACATCGGCCTGGGCAACTTTTGCAGCTAGGGGCATTTGGCTGGCAATTCGGGCCAAGGCCTGGGCCTGAGTCAAGGGATTGCGGGTCATGAGTCGCTCCAGTTGCGTCGCTGCATCCACGGTAACGACCCAGACCTGATCGACTAAATCAGTCATCTTGGCTTCGAATAAGAGGGGAATCACGCAAAGGATGATGTCATGGGTTTTTAATAATTCCCGACAGCCTGCTACTAACTTGCGCCTCACATAGGGATGAATTTGTTGTTCCAGCCAGGCCCGCTCGGTGGCGTTATTGAAAATAATTTCTCCTAGGAGAGTTCGGTTTAGCTCGCCATTGGCCTGGATGACCGCCGCGCCGAAGTGGGCTTGAATTGCCTGTAGGATTGGGGTTCCGGGTTGCACCGCCTGCCTTGCAAAAAAATCAGCATCTAGAATGGGAATAGCTTGGGCCTGGTTCAGATAGCTGGCAGCCGTTGTTTTCCCTGAGGCAATACCACCGGTTAAACCAACTACAATTTTCCTGGAACCCTTGCCCGTATTAGCCTGTAACACCTTCACAAGAACATTCGGATCCGCTAACGTTAAGATAAAATACTTCTACCTTGTCTTGATTCTATCTAGCCTGCTATGGTCAATTTCTTCACCTCGTTAGCAGTTAAAGATATTATTTATTGACAATTTGAGTGTTTCCATCAGGTTCTGGGTTGGGGCAGGTTAACCTGTATCCATTCAGAGCTGGGCTTTTTTGTGTATATGATTTTTCCCACTGAATTTTATTAAGGTTTGACAACAAAACCAGGAGCGCGTATGACCCTACCAGATATTAGCGATGTTGAGGCCTCAGTCCAAGATTTACTTTCCTTGGCAAAAATTGAAATGGAAGAACGTCGCCTCCAGCAGGAACGGGAAGAGCAAATTGAAAAAGCAACTCAGGAAATTCGAGATCGACTCCAGCCCCTCTTAGACCAGGTTGAAGATTCACTCCAAGTTTTTCAAGAACAGGGATTTACAGACAGTATTAACTTTAAAAAGCTGCAAGAAAAAGCCGCAGAACTGCGAGAAAAAATTGCTGATGCTCCGACTTTGGCAGTGTTGAATGTGGAACAGCAAATTATCCTGAATGAAGAAAGACTACTCAATGAACGAACCAGTGAGCAACTGAATGCCTGGCGTAAACAATTGAAAGAAGATCTCCTCGAGATGATTGCGGAACAGGAGGACTTTTTTACTGCTACAGATGCCGCCATTGCGATTCGGGGTTATGTGGCCGATTTGAAAGCGATTAACGCTTTAGATGAAGTCGTGATGGCCTTGATGGATCGGATTAATTCCCTGAGTAAAGAAGGGGCAGTGGCCAAGCTCCGGGGCTCCTATGAAAACAGCCTGAATTTTATCTATCACAAAGCCCTCGATAATCGGTCTAAGATTGAACGCCCCTATGAAATTCAACCGAAAACTCGTCACCGGGTTTCAGATAAGCGTCCCAATCCCTACAGTGAGCTAGCGGGTAAAGTCGTGGTTTTTGGGGGGCATGATCGGCTAGAAACAGCGGTTCGGAATCGGTTGCGCGATTCTGGGGTCACGTTAGTGTGGTGCACTGCCCAGGCCGGGCCCCAACTGATGGAGCAAGCGGAATCCCACATTGGTTCAGCGGACTTAGTGATTGTCGTTACAGGCTATGCCAGTCATAAGCTGACAGAAAAGGCGATGAAGATGGCGGAAAAATGCGGCAAGACGGTGGAAATGATCAATACAACGGGGATGATCCGCTGTTTAGAAGCCATTGAAGTCGGTTTGAAAACCCGTCTGCTGGCCCAACGCTATGCCTCTTAACTAGAGAGTTTTTGTAGAAAATTGTAGTGTTTCATGCCCTCCAAAATTCCACCGGCATAGTTGGCCTGGGCAAAGTAGATAGTTTCCTGGCCCCGCAGTTTTTCTAACTCAGGACTATGATTTCCCACAACCACGGCTAAGGTATTCCCCATCAACATTTGCTCATCATTGCCAGAATCCCCGGCGACGAGTAAATCCCCCATGGCAAAATTCCACTTCAGGGCAAAGTAGCGTAAGGCATCCCCCTTTGAGGCCCGTAACGGTAACAAGTCAAGAAATTGCTCATGGGAAAATATACCCTGGACGTGGAGTTTCTGGCGGCGGAGGTGACGCAAAATTTGGGCTATGGGTGGGGCTAGTTCCGGATCAACCAGGTAACTGACCTTGTGGGGGCGTTGATTTTCGGCATCTTGCAACTGAATTCCGGGAAAATCAGCCATGGCCTGGCGGACTAAATCTGGTTGCCAACGATAATTAATGTGGTGCTTCCAACTGGTATCGGGGGTGAGTTTGGGCCCGTAGTAAATTTCACTGCCGACAGAGGTAATAAATACATCCGGCCAAGGCACGCCCCACGCTTGCAAAATCCTAATCGCACTCGCCAAATGCCGCCCCGTGGCCACGCCAAAGCCGAGCTTTCGATCCTCTTCTAAGGCTCCGAGCAACTCCGCCAGAGCATCTTTATCCCCTAAAAGGGTATTGTCAATATCACTGATTAACATGCGGTCTGTGTCGAGCAGTTGATGGCGAACCGCGCTAGAGGGGGTGAGATCCAGGAGTTGGCGCACCGGATTTAGGATCGAAATGCGATTGTCTGTGGTCAGATTTTTAATTTGCTTGACATATTTTTCCACATGGCTCAACCAGGCATAATGCCGCTCTACCCCCTGAATTCCTTGTTGTGACCAGGCCAACCATTGTTCTGGGTCTGAGAGTGCTTGATGCAGGGCCTGGCGGATTTCGGTGGGATTAAGCGGATCGAACAATAGGCCATTTTGACAGTGGGCGATAATATCCCGTGGCCCCCCATCCGCTGTTGCCAAAATCGGTAAACCACAGGCCCCGGCTTCAATTAAGGTTAGGCCAAAGGGTTCCGTCAGGGCTGGATTGATAAATACCCCTCTCAGCTGGGCGGCAAGGCGATAGAATTTGGACACATCATCGGCCTGGTGGGCTTTGGGATAGGCAGCCTTACCATAAAGGTCATAGCGATCAATGAGCAGCAGTAATTCCGTCAGGGTTTGTTTCGGGCCGGATTCACTTTTGCTAATGTCATCCCGATTCCCCAAGACCAGGACAAGGTTCGCTTTTTCCTGCAATTCCGTATCTTGACCATAGACATGAACCAAAGCTGCGACATTTTTTCGGGGCACTGGGCGGGACAGACATAAAATCATTGGCTTGAGGGGATCTGTCAAAAATCGCCCTAGCTCTGCTTGAATGCTGGATTGTGTCGAACTTTTTGCCGGTGCATCAGGATGAAAGCGACTGGTATCCAGGCCTGGGGGAATGACAACCATTTGCTGCGGGCGGTAATGATCGTAGAGACGATATTGCTCCTCAATTTCCTGGTGGGTACTGGCAATCACCAGAGCCGCGCTCGCCAACGTTGTTTCTTCCGCTTCAATCCGAGTTGTGAAATGAAACTGTTCTTCAATGGCTTCGGGTTTAAGGCCCTGAGCTAGCATCCGTTGTCGTTTCACCCGCCCCAGAGAATGGCCTGTAAAAATTAGGGGAACCCCCAACCACCCCGCCACGCGACACCCGACATAGCCCGCATCGGCATAATGACCATGAATCACACTGGGTTTGCGGTTCGAGACCCGGAGATATTTCAACAGTTCATCGGCAAACACATCCAAATGGGGCCAGAGCACTTCCTTGCGTAAATAGCGGCGGGGGCCACAGGCCAGACGGACAATTTGGGCATTTTCTGAGAGGGGTTCAAAGGGTTGGGCATAATCGCGGCTGACTTTGGGATCCATAATTTGCCGGGTGACTAAATCCACTTGGGCCACGTGGGGATGTTTGGCTAACTGACGGGCCAATTCCACCACATACTTGGTTTGTCCTCCCGTATCAGCATCGCGGCCCAGTTCCAGATTGTTACCCCGAATTAGGCCATGGACGCTGATCAAAACGAGGTACAGGGGATGCTCTTGGGTCATGGTGCCAAAACCGCAACGGCCCTCCGAATGCTTGCTATTCCCCTCTTAGAATAAAGCCAGGCCCCCCTGCTGTCTTGTTGGACTCGTGTTCATGTCTCCTGCTGTCTTGCCCCATACGCCCCAAGAAGTTCTCGAAATTGCCCGTCATCTGCTCTACACCAAGGCACTAGTTACATTCCAAAACAAAGCAATTGGCACCGTTGCCGCCATTCCCCAAAAAGTCCGCAGCTATAGCAATGGGCAGGTTTCGGTCAGCATTCCAGAGCAGGATTTGAACTATACGGAAGTATTCATGCGGGACAATGTGCCCTCAATGCTCTACTTTTTGCTCGATGGCCGCCCGGAAATTGTCCGTAATTTTTTGGATGTTTGCCTCAGTTTACAAAGCCAACACGCTCTGACTGCGGGGATTTTTCCAACAAGTTTCCATGTTTCGCCGGATAGGTTAACGGCTGATTACGGTCAGCGGGCGATTGGGCGGGTGGTTTCCGTGGATGCAACCTTGTGGTGGTTAATTTTGGCGCAGATCTATAGCCAGTGGACTAAAGACTGGGCCTGGGTGGCGCAGGAGAATGTGCAAGCGGGGTTACAAAAATTCCTCCAACTGATTTTGCATCCAACATTTCGGGAAGCCCCCACATTACACGTTCCCGATGGTGCGTTTATGATTGACCGTCCCCTGGATGTTTGGGGTGCGCCCTTAGAAATTCAAGTCCTGCTCTATGGAGCCTTATTGAGTACCACTCATTTGATTTTGCAAGGCCGGGGAAAACAGATTACGCCGGGTGAACTGGAACAAGTGGAGCGTACCTTAGATTTAGCAATTCGCCTCCGCCGCTATTTACTCAAACACTATTGGTTAAATACTCGCATTGTCCAAATTCTCCGCCGCCGCCCCACAGATTTGTATGGTGATCGGATTGTCAACGAATACAATATTCGCACCGAAACAATTCCCCATTGGCTACAAACCTGGCTGGGCGATGAAGGTGGGTATCTTATTGGCAATGTGCGAACCGGGCGGCTAGATTTTCGTTTTTTCACGTTGGGTAACTGTCTGGCGGCAATTTTCGATCTCCTCCCCCGGCCCCAGCAAAAAGCCCTGTTTCATTTGATTTTACGCAACCGAGATGAACTCTTTGCCGAGATGCCCCTGCGAATTTGCCACCCGCCCCTGGATGATGAAGATTGGCGAAACAAGACTGGATTTGATCCAAAAAATAAGGTCTGGTGTTATCACAATGCGGGACACTGGCCCTGTTTATTTTGGTTTTTAGTGATTGCAATTTTGCGGCAAGAATCACCCAGTGATGAATTAGTTGCAGACAGCTATGCCTACCATCGCTTGCTCAAAGATGGCTACGAAACCCTTTTAGATCGCTTACCAGAACAACAGTGGGCCGAGTATTTTGATGGGCCAACAGGAGTTTGGATTGGACAACAGGCCCGGACTTATCAGACCTGGACGATTACCAGCTTATTACTGACTGAGCATTTATTGATTCATAAATCAGAGGATAAACGGATTATGGACTTGCCCTCCTTAAGATATTTGCTCAACCTCAAGCGGGGGCTTGCATAGTTTATTTTTTGCAACAAATTGAGATATGCGTTCATATGTTAACTTGACTGAGCGCTAAGAATCATGGCTAAACTCTTTATAAGATATTGATATTGATATTGACTAAAAGCAGTTTTTTATACAAATTTTCTGAACTTTCCATAAAAATTTTTCTCCTTCCTGACATTTGGAATCCAGAAAGCAAAAATTCCTCTATATTGTTAGTCTTCATTGTTAGTCTTCTAAAAACATTCCGGGGTTCCAAATTTTCAAAGACTGACAAATTTCATTAATTCTTTCTTTATCAGCGATTTCTGCATATAAAGCTATCTCTAAAACATCAACCTTATTACCAAGATTATCCCTCTCAGAAGGTATGACATTAATAGAGCGCTTAATAATTGCCGCAGTAGCTTGGATTGGAGACGAAGATTGTGCTAGGTACCAATTTTCAATTTCAAATTGATCACCAACTTGCATCCCAGTATCAAAAAGATAAGCAGCAATCTCGATAAAATACGCGCCTTTTGGGGCATCAATATGTTTAAGAGGTAATGACAAGTATATTCTAGAACGAAGCATAGTTAGTTCCTCATTACAGTTAGACAACTATTTGAAAAGTTACTCTTAAATTAAGAAGATCTTTCTTATTTCTAAGAAGATCTTTATTATTTTATGGTGGCAACTTGATTAAAGGCTATTTCGTATTAAAAACAACTCCCGCACAACTCCAATTATGCTCAAGATTATTGAGATATGCGATGCCGCGATAATTCATAGGTGAGGAAGTCTTTGGCGAGCTTGCTGTTGGGGAAAATGGCCTGGGCTTCAGTCAGTAAATCTTCAACCCTGAGGGCATTTCCTGGGGCATAGCGGGGGCTAAAGTGGGTTAAAAAGAGCAAGTCAACCTGGGCTGCCGCCGCCACTTCAGCCGCCATTGTCGAGGTGGAATGCAGACGTTGATGGGCCATGTCAGCATCTTGGTGGGCAAAGGTGGCTTCATGGATCAAAACATCGGCCTGGTATGCCAACTGAATCGCCGTGTCGCAGTAAATGGTATCGGTGCAGTAAACCAGAGATCGCCCGGATTCTGGGGGCTCACAAAAGTCGTTGCCGTTGAAACTGCGGCCATCGTCTAAGATGATGATTTTCCCTTGTTTCAGTTGCCCATAGACCGGGCCAAAGGGAATCCCAAGGGCCTGCGCTTTTTCGACATTAAACCGGCCAGGCCGATCGGCTTCTTGAATCCGGTAGCCAAAGGCTGTAACCCGGTGATGTAGTGGCCCACAGGTGACGGAATATTCCCCATCCCCATAGACCAGGCCAGGCTCGACGGTATGAACCCGTAACTCATAATGCAAGTGCATCTGTGACCAGCGGCGGCAACTTTCGATATAGCGATCCAATCCCGGCGGCCCGTAGAGATCCATTTCGGTCACGGTTCCGGCCATACTGCAACTGGCGAGTAAGCCCATCAGGCCAAAGATGTGATCCCCGTGCATGTGGGTAATGAAAATCCGGCGAATTTGGCTAGTGCGTAAATCACTGCGAATCAGTTGATGTTGGGTACCTTCGCCACAGTCAAACAGCCAAATTTCTCCCCGTTGGGTTAATCGGAGGGCGACACTGGACACATTACGAGACCGGGTTGGCACACCCGAACTAGTCCCTAAAAACGTAATTTCCACAGATCAACCTGAGACTTGGGTTATTTCTTGATCATAGGGGGTGAGGAAACAACCGCATTTGCCACGGTGTAATTGGTCTTGCCACAATAGACAATGTTGGAAAACCTCTTGCTTGGGAGTTAGGACATTGCCCACCCTTGGAGTCAATATTGACCACGTTGCCACAATTCGCCAGGCCCGCCAAACGACTGAACCGGATCCAATTGCGGCGGCCGTGATTACGGAACTCGCTGGAGCCGATGGGATTACAGCCCACTTACGGGAAGATCGGCGGCATATTCAAGAGCGGGATGTCCGGTTACTGCGGCAAATTGTCCGAACTCATTTGAATTTAGAAATGGCGGCGACTCCCGAAATGGTCAAAATTGCCCTAGACATTAAGCCGGACTATGTCACCTTGGTACCAGAGCGCCGCCAGGAAATTACAACGGAAGGGGGCCTGGATGTGGTGGGGCAGTTGGCTCCTCTCAAAGAAGTGGTGACGACCCTACAGCGGGCGGATATCCCTGTGAGCTTATTTGTCGATGCCCAACCGGAGCAACTCCAGGCCAGTGCCGATACGGGGGCCATGTTTATTGAACTACACACGGGAGCCTATGCCGAAGCCCGAAATGCCGAACTGCAAGCCCAAGAGTTGGAGAATTTGATCGCTGGCGCGGCCTGGGCCCAGGAGTTGGGGTTGCGGGTGAATGCCGGCCATGGCTTGACCTATGAAAATGTCGTTCCCGTGGCCCAAATTCCCGGCATGGAAGAACTCAATATTGGCCACAGCATTATTAGTCGGGCAGTCCTCCTGGGCCTGGAGCGGGCGGTGCAGGATATGAAACGGCTAATCTCTGTCTAGTGCTCCACTCATCCCCGGTTTCGCCCCCAGGCCTTGTCTTAAAAAGTTGTTCTCAAAGGTGACCTGTTCAATGTTTAGCCCAGCTGTCGTGATGACCTTGCGAGAACAGTTTCCGGCCCTCCAGGGCAAAACCTATCTCAACTTTGGTGGGCAAGGCCCGTTACCCTCCCCGGCCTGGCAAGCAATCCAAGACACTTATCAAAAAATGCAGGCCATTGGCCCCTTTTCTCAGCAAGGCTATGTGGTTGTCGGTGCCAAAGATCGGCAGTTACGCCAGGCCCTGGGGCAAGTTTTTCAGGTTGGCCGGGAAACCATTGCCTTGACCGATTCCGTGACAACTGGCTGCAATATTGCCCTTTGGGGCCTGGCCTGGCGGCCTGGGGATCACCTGGTTTTAACGGATTGTGAACATCCGGGGGTTTTAGCCATTGCCCAACAACTCCAGGCCCGGTTCGGGGTTGAAACCACGATCATTCCCTTACTGGATAATTTTCAAGCTCCCCCCGAGGCTTTAGTGGCCCTGTTTACCGCCGCCCTCACGCCGAAAACTCGGATGGTGGTCTTGAGCCATTTACTCTGGAATACGGGGACAGTGTTGCCACTTCAGGAAATTAATACGGTCTGCCATGAGCGTGGGGTTCTGGTTCTAGTGGATGCGGCTCAATCGGTTGGTGTATTGCCCCTCGATTTACCCGGCCTGGATGTGGATTTCTATGCCTTTACCGGCCATAAGTGGCTCTGTGGACCCGATGGTCTCGGTGGGTTGTATATTGCCCCGCAGCACCTAGAATCGCTGTTGCCGACCTATGTGGGTTGGCGGAGTATCAACAATGGCCCGCAAGGATTCCTCGAGAGCTTTAAAACCACGGCGGCTAAGTTTGAAGTGGCCACCTCGGCCTTTCCCCTAATGGCTGGCCTTGAGACTGCGATTGAAGTCCACACCCAGGCCGGGACTACCGCAGATCGCTATCAACAGATTTGTGATCTCAGTGCCTATCTCTGGCAAAATCTGCAAGGGATTCCGGGGGTACAGTGTTTAACCCAAACGCCACCACCCTCGGGCCTAGTTACCTTTCAATTAGCCTCAGGGCAGCATGTGAAACTAGTGGATTGGTTAGAACAACGGGGCATCCTCGTCCGACTGTTGCTCTTTCCCAATTCTGTCCGGGCCTGTGTCCACTACATGAGTTTGCCGTCTGAATGTGACCAGTTAGTAGCTGCGATCCAGGAATTTCTCAGGCTTTAAGATTTGCCCAACTCCCAAAGCGTCCTCTAGGATCAACTTGTGTTTGACTGTTTCGCCTTCTTTTTGCTCTTTGTTTAGGTCTTTTACCCATGGCCACTGATGTTAGCCGCCTGATAGCCCAAGTCCAGGCCACTGCCCAACACCTGGGAATTAAAAAGTTTGATCTCGGGGGATCCCACGTTGATGAAGTTTCGGTGCAAGTTCAAAACGGACAACCCAAGCAGGTCAAAGCCTCACAACGCTCAGGAATTACGGTGCGGGTCTGGAATACGCAAGGGCAAATGGGCGTGACGAGTACGACGGATTTGGATGAGCGGGGCCTGGAACTTGCCTTGGGGATGGCCCGGGATGCCAGTGAGTTTGGCGTAACTGAACACATTCCCGACTTTAGCCCCCAGGCCCAGGTGGAGATTCCCCCGATCCCTCTCCCAGAGGTAACTCCGGCTCCAGCCAGCGAGCTTTTGGAAAAATTAGTTACCGCTGAAACCGCAGTCATTGAGTCTCACCCAGCGATCAGTAGTGTGCCCTACAATGGCTTATCCCAGCGCAGCCTTTCCCGCTTCTATCTCAACAGTGACGGGGCGATGCGCCAAGAAGGGGGAACCTACACCTCCATCTATCTCTACAGCAAAACCGAAGTGTCTGGTCGTAAACCCCGCAGTGCCGGAGCATTTCGCCTCAGCCATGGCCTGGATGAATTAGCGATTGCCGAGTGTATTGCAGAAACTACGGAGAAAACCCTGAGCCACTTGGACTATCAACCGATTATTTCGGGCCACTATCCGGTGGTGTTTTCCCCAGAAGCCTTTTTAAGTTTGCTCTCAGCCTTTGCCAACCTCTTCAATGCCCAGAGTATTTTGGATGGCCAAAGCCTTGCGACTCCCAACTCTTTGGGCCAGGCCCTAGCGGTTTCCCAACTCAGTGTTTTTGATCATGCCCGCCACCCGCAGCACATTGGCGCAACTACCTTTGATGGGGAAGGCACACCCACCCAACGCACACCCCTGATTGAAAACGGCATCTTAACCGGGTTTCTCCACAGTGCCGGAACCGCCAAACGCCTGAATTGCTCCCCCACTGGCCATGCCAATCTGGGCGCAAAAGTGACGGTCAGCAGCCATTTTTACGATGTACTCCCCGGCCCCAGTTCTGATCCGACCTATGATTTGCAGACCGCAGATGGCGTGATCTGGATTGATGATCTCCATGCCCTCCATGCCGGGGTAAAAGCACTACAAGGCTCTTTTTCACTGCCCTTTGATGGCTGGTTAGTTAAAAATGGGGAAAAAATCAGCATTGAATCAGCGACGGTGGCGGGAGATTTTCGCACCCTTTTGAAAAATATTGTCTATCTTGACCCCGTGGCTGAGTTTACCCAAGGCGGGATGTGTCCAAAAGTCTGGGTGGATGGATTGGCCATTACAGGAGAATAAATGTGGTGTTTGCCCCGGTGAAACTGAGTCATTTCCAGCCTGGCTTAATCCGCTTATCGGTTTTAGATCGGTACCTACTCCTGGAGATGATTTCGCCCTTTGTCTGGGGCCTGGGGATTTTTACGACCATTGCTGCGGTCATTGGCACCGTCTTTGAGCTAATTCGGCGGGTGATTGATTCGGGCTTACCCCTGAGTGCGGCGGTGCAGGTCTTTTTTCTGCGCTTACCCAGTTTTGTCGTCTTGGGCATCCCCATGGCCGTCTTGTTTGGCACCCTCATGGCCTACAGTCGTCTATCCCGCCGCAGTGAAATCATTGCCTGTAAGAGTGTTGGGATTGGAGCCGTGCGCTTAGTTGTCCCAGCGATTTTAGCGGGGGTTCTCTGCCTAGGACTGACCTGGACAATCAATGAGCTGATTGCTCCCCCGGCGGCTTACCAGGCCTATCTGACCCTAAAAGCAGGAATTAATCAGCCCGTGGCCCCCTACCAAGAGCGGAATATTTTCTACCGGGAATTTGCCCAACGCTACCTGCAACAGATTTTCTTCGCCCATGAGTTTGATGGTCAGGTGATGCAGGGCATTACAGTCCTCAACTTTAACCAGGGGTTACTCGGAGAAATTATCGCAGCCGAGTCGGCGGAGTGGTTGGCTTCAGAACAGGCCTGGGCGTTTAATAATGGGACGCGCTATCTCCTCAATGGCAGTCAAGCCTATCGGGATGTGGTCTTCTTTGAACGTCAACGGTTTCCCTATAAGCGCACGCCGCTGGATTTAGCCCAGGAAATCCGCACCCCAGAGTTTATGAGCAGCACTGAAGTCCAGAACTTTTTGAGATTGCTCATTCAAAGTGGGGATCAACGGCGGATTCGGAATTGGCGGGTGCAGCTTCAGGATAAACGCTCATTACCCGTAGTCTGTTTACTCTTGGCTGTGATTGGGGCCGTCTTGGGAATTAATTCACCCCGGAGTAATAATGCCTGGGCCTTTGGGTTAAGTGTGGTCGTGATTTTTGCCTACTACTTAATCTCATTCATTGCCAGTTCCTTTGGCCAGGGCGGTGTGCTTTCCCCCTTTGTCGCGGGTTGGTCACCGAAAATGATTCTCCTGTTGGTGGGAATCGGGTTATTATTCCAGGCCCAGCGTCGTTGACAGGAAATTTTTCCATAGGGTTAACCCCAACAGCATTTATGGTCATTTTGCTTAGGCATGAAACATAAAAATCCGGGAAACCGTCACGGCTGGTCGGGTAGCCTGTCTCACTTTTGGTAGAAATGACGATGAGGCTGAAGATTACAGGGCAAAATTTAGAGATGGATCTAGGTTGATGGAGTGTGGATGTCTCTTAAGCGCCGGGATTTTTTAACCTTTGGGACAGGCTTAGCCTTGGGGCCGCTCTTGGCCTGGGGTCAACAAACGCACACCGCAGCGGTTGCCAATGAACTGCTTTTACGATTCGTCGCCGTAGCTGACACGGGAACTGGAGCCGCTGGACAATATGCTGTTGCAAAAGCGATGCAGGCCTGGTATCAGCAATATCCCTTCGCTCTGGTCACCTTGGCTGGGGACAACATTTACAACGATGGCGAAATCGAAAAAGTGGGGGCCGTTTTTGAAAAACCCTACCAAGGTCTCTTGCAGTCTGGGGTTCAGTTCTCTGCCTGCCTTGGCAATCATGATATTCGGACAAAAAACGGTGAGGCTCAAATTCACTATCCCGGTTTTCATATGGGTGGGCGATATTACAGCTTTAGTCAAGGCCCCGTGGAGTTTTTTGCCTTAGATACAAACCCTGGCAGTCATTGGGAAGCACAATTGGCCTGGTTGACGGCACAACTGAGTCGCAGCCTCGCCCCGTGGAAGGTCGTTTTTGGGCATCACCCCATTTATTCCTCTGGCATCTACGGCACCAACTCAGCCATGGTGGGGGAATTTACGCCGCTTTTTCGGAAATATGGGGTGCAACTCTACATCAATGGCCATGAACACAACTATGAGCGCACCCAGGCCATCCAGGAAACCACCTATCTGACCGTTGGGGCAGGGGCTAGCATTCGACCTGTGGGGGAATCAAGTTGGACAGCCAAGAGTGCGAGTCGCCTAAGTTTTGCCAGCCTTGATGTTTTTGCGGATCGGATTATCCTCAGGGGTGTGGGGGCAGATGGACAGGTATTTGATCAAGGTGTAATCCCCCGACGCTAAATAATATCGCGGTACTCCTCTAACAACGCAATCAAGTTCTGCCACCGCTCCCGATTTATGCCAGTGGGGTCAAGGCGGAGTAGGATTTGGAGAAAACTTACCCTTATTTCCTACCGCAATCTAACCGACTTAATCGAACTTGCCTAAACTTCTGCCAGGACGCGTTCGGGTTGCTCTTGGGCTAAGAACTTCTCCAACTCCGTCAAGGCATCGGCATCCACCTTGGTTTGCATCGGACAAAACTTCGGCCCACACATGGAGCAAAATTCCGCGGTTTTATAGATGTCGGCTGGGAGGGTTTCATCGTGGTATTCCTTGGCCCGTTCTGGATCGAGGGATAGCTCAAACTGGCGGTTCCAGTCGAAGTTATAGCGGGCTGTAGAAAGTTCATCATCTCGATCCCGCGCCCCCGGCCGGTGTCGGGCAATATCGGCAGCATGGGCGGCAATTTTATAGGCGATCAGTCCATTGCGAACATCTTCAGCATTGGGTAAACCCAGGTGTTCTTTTGGCGTGACGTAACAGAGCATAGCGGTTCCATACCACCCGGCCATGGCAGCTCCAATTGCGGAGGTAATGTGATCGTAGCCCGGGGCAATATCGGTAACTAACGGCCCCAAGACATAAAAAGGTGCTTCCGAACATTCTTCCATTTGCTTACGGACATTAAATTCAATTTGATCCATCGGCACATGGCCTGGCCCCTCGACCATCACCTGGACATCATGCTCCCAGGCCTTGCGAGTGAGTTGTCCCAAGGTTTTCAGTTCCGCTAACTGGGCTGCATCGGAGGCATCGTGAGTACAACCCGGCCGCAGGGAATCCCCCAAGGAAAAGGACACATCATAGCGTTTAAAAATTTCGATAATGTCCCGGAAATGGGTATAGAGGGGGTTTTGTTTGTGGTGATGCAGCATCCAGCGGGCAATAATTCCACCGCCACGGGAAACAATCCCAGTAATCCGACTGCGAACTAAAGGTAAATACTCAATCAAAATCCCGGCATGGATCGTCATGTAATCTACCCCTTGTTGGGCGTGCTTTTCAATCACATGGAGGAAATCATCGGGGGTGAGTTTTTCAATGTTGCCGTGGACACTTTCTAGGGCCTGGTAAATCGGGACAGTCCCAATCGGCACCGGAGACGCGTTAATAATCGCCGTGCGAATCTCATCCAAGTTGCCCCCCCCCGTGGAGAGATCCATAACGGTATCCGCCCCATACTTGACCGCCAGATGCAGCTTGGCCACTTCTTCATCCAAGTTGGAGGAGTTCGGGGACGCGCCAATATTGGCATTGACTTTACATTTCGAGGCAATCCCAATGGCCATTGGCTCTAGATTGGGGTGATTGATATTCGCCGGAATAATCATCCGGCCCCGCGCCACTTCATCCCGAATCAACTCTGGGGGCAAATTCTCCCGCCGGGCCACATAATTCATTTCCTCAGTAATCAGGCCTTGGCGAGCGTAATGCATCTGTGACACATTGGCCTGGCCCTGCCGCTGGGCAATCCATTCAGTCCGCATTGTGAAAAACCTCAATAAACAGCTTCCCTCCGCCGGTATGACCCGGTTCAGGTTCTAAGGGTTTGTCTCAGTCTGAACTATTGTCATGAGCTTGATCAGACACCCCTAGCTTGCTCCTGATTTTATCACTTCTGCCCAGGTCAGCCCGCTTGTCAAGCCTTGAACTCTCGTTGCGAAATCCTGTGATCTCTGGAGAAAGATGAAGTTAGGCCAGTTGTTGTCCAGAACCTGACATTTGCGCTTGTTGATCTCTGGAGAGGGGGCCTGGGAACTAATGCCCTCATTACAGGGTCGGGCAGAGGGATGATGTTTTAGGACACCGTACATGAACACGATGAAGTACCTAACCCTGCTTTCAACTACGGCGGGCTTAGTTTTAACCACTCGTGTTGTTCCCGCTGCCGCACAGTTGAATGTGAATATTAATCTGCCCAGTTCTCGCCCCCAGCCTGTTTATGTGGTACCGTCGCAACCCCAGGTGCAATATGTGGCCCCAGTCCAGTACCTCCATCCCTCTTCACCCCGCTCCAGACATAATCGGGGCCGCTATCTGGCACCATCGGTGCAGTATATTTATCCCCAGAGTCGCTCGGGCGTGACGATTTCGTTTTAATTTTCTAGTCATGAGGAGTAGTTAGACTCTGGGTTCAGTTTGGAATCCCTGCTGGTCTTAAAGTCCTATCCACTCCTCATTTTTCAAAGAGTTGCCCATCTGAAGCCCCCCTGGATCATCCCTTTCCCATTCAATCTTGGCCAGCCATCACATCCACAAACCATCAGGCCTGGAACGGGTCTAAATTCACAATGTTCGTAGTTTTGAGGCATGATAACAAAGCTGAATCATCCAAAACGTTGTTCACAGTGAAATTAGTCCATGGCGATTCGGATTCGGGGACATCGTAAACTCCAGACCCCAGGCGGTCAGCAAACCCGGCCAACCACCGCTAAAGTCCGAGCCGCGATTTTTAACATTTGGCAAACCAGCATTTTGGGCTGTCGTTGGCTGGATCTGTGCGCTGGCAGTGGAGCCATGGGGGCCGAAGCCTTAGTCCGGGGGGCAAGTGTAGTTGTTGGGATTGAAAAAAATCCGGCGGCCTGTAAATTAATTCAACAGAATTGGCAATCTTTAGCCCAGGCCGAGCAACAGGTTCAGGTTATCCGGGGTGATGTGACGCAATTCCTCAGGCCATTGGCAGGGCAGAGGTTTGACCATATCTATTTTGATCCGCCCTACGCCAGCAACCTCTATCAACCGATCCTCAGTCTGGTGGCCGAGTTACAACTCTTGGGGCCGGGTGGGGAAATGGCAGTGGAATGCCGGACGCAGCAACTCCCAGAACTATCCGAGATTTGTACCTATCGCCTCAAGGTTTATGGCAGCACGACATTGGTTTTAATTTCTCAGTTTTAAGGCCGTGATGACGAAATCCCAGCTGCGCCAAACCCTACTTGCTCAACGCCGCCGCTTAACGCTTCCCGACTGGCAAAGCCGCAGTCAAAACATCTGTGGCCAACTCCAGGCCCTGCCTCAGTTCCAGCGCGCTCAAACGGTTCTAGCCTACTTTTCCCATCAACAGGAGCCAGATCTGGCAGATTTGGTCACTCAAAATCCTCACAAGACTTGGGGACTGCCCCGCTGTCAGGCCAAAGCCCTAATTTGGCATACCTATCATCCTGGCAAAGATCACTCATACCTGACTCCTGACCGCTTTGGCATTCTCACCCCACCGGCAACCTTTCCTCTGATTGTGCCTGAGCAGGTGGATTTACTCTTAGTTCCCTGTCTGGCAGTGGATCAGCGGGGTTATCGGCTGGGCTATGGGGGCGGTTTTTATGATCGGTTATTGGCGCAACCGGCCTGGGGGCGAGTCTTGACGTTGGGGATTGTCTTTAGCTTTGGTTGTCTGCCCAGCTTGCCCAACCAGGCCTGGGATATTCCCTTGCGGGGCTATTGTTCAGAAGATCAAGTTGTCTTCCTCTAAACCGCAAGATTTACACTAAGGGATGGTTACCCACGGGTTCTAAAGTGTGACTAAATCCCTCCAAACTGTGTCCAATCCAAGTGTGGCCTGGGGATTTCTCGCACCCGCCCTAATTTGCTTGGGCATTTTTGTCTTTATCCCGATTCTCTATTTGGCAATTTTGAGTTTCACAGGGGGCAGCTTTACCCGTTCGGGCGCATATTTTGTTGGCGGTCAGAATTATCTGCGGTTGTTCCTGAGTCCGGATTTTTGGCAAGTGTTAGGCAATACGATTTATTTCACGGTCGCGACCGTCATCCCCAGCCTAATCCTGCCGTTACTAATTGCAGTCGGACTAAATGGCAAAATTTGGGGTCGCGCTGGCCTGCGGACTGCCTTTTTTCTGCCTTCCGTGACTTCGATTGTGGCGGCAGGCCTGGGCTTTCGTTGGCTGTTTCAGACCGATGGCCCCGTGAATAGTCTGCTGCAAATCTTGGGTGTTGAGGGACTTTCTTGGTTAGGGAGCACGGTCTGGGCAATGCCCGTGTTGATTCTCCTGAGTATTTGGAAGCAGTTGGGGTTTAATATGGTCGTCTTTTTGGCGGGGTTGCAAACAATTCCCTTAAGCCTCTATGAAGCAGCTCAGTTAGATGGGGCCGGGGCCTGGCAACAGTTTCGTTATGTCACCTGGCCTGGGTTGCAACCCACCTTAGTCTTAACTGCGGTGACCACAACCATCTTTACCTTGCGCAGTTTTGAGCAGGTCTATGTTGTCACGGGCGGCGGCCCCCTCAACTCCACCAATCTTTTGGTCTATTACATTTACCAGCAGGCTTTTGGCATGTTTGATTTTGGCTATGCGGCAGCGGCGGCCATGGTTTTGCTGATGGCGACTTTAATCCTAATTTGGATTCAACTGAAAACCTGGCAACAGAGCTAAAGAAAACTATAGTCATTTCTGCCCACACTCGGACATTCAAGGCTACCACCTAATCATTGTTTCAGGTATTTTTGCGTTTCATTCCCAAGCGAAATGACTATACTACTCATCCAAACCTATCCCTGTGCCATCAATGTCTCAATTTCTTGCAGTATGACTGGTAAATTTGGATGGATGAAGCTAAGATTTGGAGCTGGAATTCGATGTCGCTTCATCTCTGGTGGAATGTGTTTGTGATGCGGAAATGTTGATGCTAGGGATGAGTCTTGGGGGTGTGGGAAGTCATCATACCAATAGAGCTTTTCATTGCCTCGATATACCTCATAGCCGTAGGACGTAATCAAACCGGCCTCAAAGTCCAGTTCCTCTCTCATGCGCAGCCTCCAATTTCCCTTGAACCACACTTCACCTTCCGCCGTGCCTGTATATGGGCTGCTAGACCAGACCGTGACCGTAGTGCGTTCAACATCTGAGCGATCAAAAGTGTATGAAATAAAACGAGAGTAATCTGATAAAGACTTGAGGGTGTCCTGATGCATTGATTAGTAAGTCGGTTGAAAACGCAGTGTTTCGGCTAACTCACACTTCTCTATTTTCTCGGTATAGGCCTGTTTACGCCGCTGCCAGGTCTCATAAATTCCCTTCCAACGACTAAAATCAGTACGGGTTTCATCATACTCGTCATACTGGACAAGGCTGCCGGAAAAAAGGGCGCGATAAAAGTCTTCGCTGAGAACACCGTACTTTTCCTCGTAGAGAGTCAATCGCCGCTCCAGAAGTTTCATTTCGAGAACAAGTTCATGAATTTCCATGCTTTCCACAATTGGTTAATTCAACAGTCGTTGAGGAGCTTATAGTCATTTCTGCCACAACTGAGACATTCAAAGCTACCACTTAATCATTGTTTCAGGTATTTTTGTGTTTCATTCCCAAGCGAAATGACTATATTTGCTCATTTTGGGAATTCACTACTTACTGACCATCGTAGTTAACCGGGTCAAGACCAAACTGGCCCGCTGGCTAAAGTCCTTCATCCCCTCGGCATCCAGGCCCCGCTGTCCAATTAAAGCCAAGTCGTAAATATAGGCACAGAGTTGATCCGCCAATTCTGCTGAAGGAGACTGTCCGGAAGTTTGGACAATGCTGCCTTGACTGAGCGTCATCAGGTTCTGCACCAAAGGATGGGCGGTATTTACGAGTAAGGTGTGTTCATTGGGGAGATCAATACTCAATTTTTGCTGCATCATTGCCATCATCTCCTGCATCCGGCGGGTGGATTCCGGGAGCAAGATCATCGCAGGCGGTGCGCCATCGGGATTGTCAGATTTTAGGGGTTCAGTCCGAATCGTGACGTTGGGTTTATTCAGTGCTTTTTCAAACAGGGCTTTAATCAGCTCGCTGCGGGTTTTATTACTGCCGGGATCGACAATTTCAGCGGCTTTATCTTTGTCAATCAGGGTTTCATCCAGTTCGGCATCGACTCGGGCAAATTTAAACTCTTTATATTCCTGCTCCAACCAGGGGACAAAGTGGGTGTCAAAGTAGTTATCCATGAACAGAACTTCAATGCCTTGGCTCTGGAGCAAGTTGACATAGGTGGCCTGGTTAACTTCATCGGTGCAGTAATAGACCCGTTGCTCTTGTTTCTCTGAAGCGCGGCTGAGGTAATCTTTCAGCGTGGTGTAGGATTTTCCATCAATCACAAGGCTTTTATCATCGGCCCATTCATCCCCAGCATCTTCTGGTTTCGTGGTGGCTAAATTGGCAGAAGTCCGAAAGATGATAATGTCTTTGACTTGCTCTTTGAACTTGTCATCGTTGATCGAGCCGAATTTGACAAATGTGCCTAAATCATCCCAACTGCGGGCATAGGCCTGGGGATCATCCCGATAGAGTTCTTTGAGGCGATCACCGACTTTTTTGGCAATGTAATCAGCAATCCGGCGCACGGTGCGATCATTTTGGAGGAAACTGCGGGAGACATTCAGGGGAATATCACTGCTGTCAATTACCCCCCGCAACGGCAACAGAAACTTGGGAATCACTTCTTCACAGTTATCGCTGACAAACACCTGATTGCAGAAGAGTTTAATTTGCCCTTTGGTGACATCAATATCGGGGCGCAATTTGGGGAAATACAAAATCCCATTCACAACAAACGGATAATCCGTATTCAAATGCACCCACAGGAGTGGCTCTTCTTGAAACGGGTAAAGATAGCGATAAAACTCTAGGTAATCTTCTTTACTCAGCCCACTCGGAGACTCTTTCCAGGCCGCCTTTTGTTTATTGATCTGCTCGCCATCAAGTTTGATCGGCACGGGTAAAAAGTCGCAGTATTTCCGCACCAATTCCTTAATCCGAGCCGGTTCGAGGTAATCCAATTCCTCCTCTTGCATGGTCAGGGTAATGGTTGTCCCGACGGTGGTCCGATCCGATTCCGACAAGCTATATTCCGTAGAGCCATCACAATGCCACTTGACCGCACTGGCCCCGGCCTGGTGGGAGAGGGTCTCAATTTCAACGGTTTTGGCCACCATAAAGGAGGAGTAAAAGCCCAGGCCAAAATGGCCAATAATCGCCTGATCCGCGTGATTTTTATACTTTTCGACAAATTCTTCGGCACTGGAAAACGCCACCTGGGTAATGTATTTCTTCACTTCCTCGGCGGTCATGCCCAGGCCGGTGTCGGTGATTTTTAATTGTTTGGCATCCTTATCAATGGCAATCGTGATTTCAGGGTGGTCAATGTCACCGCCGTAATCCCCAGTCCGGGCAATCATCCGCAGTTTTTGGATCGCATCTACGCCGTTGGAGACTAATTCCCGCAGGAAAATTTCATGATCGGAGTAGAGCCACTTTTTGATGATCGGGAAAATATTCTCGGTATGGATCGAAATGGTGCCCTGTTCCAGCATGATCGGTGCTTACTCGCTAGTGCTTGGGTTGGAAGTCATCAAGTCCTATTTTACGGGGGACGGGGCCTGGGTAAAGTTCATCACAGACCGCAATCTCCCTGCTTGTAGATACGGTTTTCCCTACCTAGATTTATACTCATCAGCCCTACATGACAGTCACCAGAAATTTCATCATGCATGGGAGGGGTTATTTTTTAAGAAGCTTATTAAACTGGCAAATGACAACCACGACCATAAACAAGTGGAATAAGGCAATGATATGGTATGACTCAATCACTAAAGTCAAAAATAAATTTGGTCCGAGATCATTCAGCTTTAGACAAACAACAATTCAAGCAACAATTCCAGAAAATAACCCTGCTCCAAAAGTGATCAGGTGAATGACTCACGCTAGGTATTTATTTTATTGAAATATTTTAATAGATAGCACAAGAGTGTACATTACTTCTGAGTTTTACCAACTGATAATTAATGGTAACCCAGGCCGAAAATCTGCCTGCTGTCCCTGCGTTTCATCATCAAATCCAAGCTCCATACAATAGTCTTTTCCCGCTCTGAGTTTTACTTGCTGAGTGTCAAGTACAGCTTGAAATTCTGGAGATGGCGAAGCTGTGACTGGACTAATCACTTCTACACGAGTAATTTTGCGTAGCCCGATTGGATGCTCTAATGGTTGCGCTTTTTCAGGAGGAGCTTGATCTGGTCGCGTCCCGAAGGAAATCTGGAATAGCATAGGTTCAAGCAAAACCTCACTATTGGTGCCTATAGAAATACCCAGGGTTGCTGGTAAATAGGGAGGATGATATTCCCAACTTAGAAAAGCGACTCTATTCTCGACATTACGGCTGGGACGCAGACAAATACCAAAGGGACAAACTCGATTGCGATGACGCCAGCGTTCCCACAGGCGCGTCCGACTAACGACCTCGGATTGGGCTTCTACTGGATTGTGAACCCACAACAACTCCACCATCGCATTGTCAAAAAAGAACCGCCGATTTGTCGTCCCCTGCCCAGGATGCAGACTGGATGAACCTTCCACTAACCCCAAAGAGACAAGCTGCTCTGCTTCAGGTGCTCCAATGTCGGTGCAGATAAACAAATGATCAATTTCAAAGTTCATAGCTTCTCAAGCTTTTAAATCCACCCGAAGACTGGTAACAGAACTAGAATTGGTTACATAGGCTTACCTGTTAAATCTACCCAAATATTATTTAATACGTCAACTTTAATACGTCAACGTAGTTGTTTTCCGCCATACATCCCAGAGAGCCGAATTGTTTCCGTTAGCCTGGATTTATGTTGAAATTACCTAGACAAAAATTAAGATGCAGGTCTTATATCCAAATCTGTGGAAGTTTAATCGTATTACGAATACTATGATGGGTGCGCTGTTTGTAGAAAGGAATAAGTCTTTCCCCGGAAGGAAATTCATCCATGAAACTGCTTTTCAATTTTTGTCAAAGTGGGCCTTCCAGTTGTGTCTTTAGATGACGACAAAGGCAATCATCAAAAAGTTGTATAAGGAGACTTTCTGTATTCAACCGTTAGCCGATCTGAACCGACAACATCGAAACTGAACCGCCCTCGCTGCCAACTACTGGAAAGCTCACAGGTTCCTGATTTTGCCGACATCCCAACACATAGAGTAAAGGCAGAAAATGCTCCGGGGTCGGGACTGCCAAGGCGGCATCTGAGCCAAAGGTTTTGTAATGGATCACAGCGGTATCATCTCC